>Ga0310690_10008827_pt1 | contig 12720 bp, 14 predicted proteins | sample AusTroGonzalo_MG_2_FD_207661 | JGI IMG/M metagenome (GOLD analysis project Ga0310690, IMG submission 207661) | Bovine rumen microbial communities from tropical cattle in Woodstock, Queensland, Australia - Gonzalo_04 (v2) (version 2) | ecosystem: Host-associated > Mammals > Digestive system >...
TATCGCAGATATTATAAGGCATTGATGGAAAATTTGGAACTGCCAGATTTGATTGTAATGGATGGTGGAATTGCTCAAATCAACGCAGCAAAAGAAATAATATGCTCTCTAAATTTACCAATTCGAATTATAGGATTATCAAAAGACAATAAGCATAAAACGAATTACATTCTAGATGAAAATGGTAAAATTTTAAATGTTTCAAAAGACAGTAATTTATTTCTATTTTTTAGTAGAATTCAAGAAGAAGTACATCGATATGCTATCAGTTATCACAGAAACATTAAAGCTAAAGGGCTATTATCTTCGTTTTTAGATCTAATTCCTGGGATTGGAGAAGTAAGGAGAAAAGAATTATTAAAACATTTTGGATCCTTAAAAAAGATCAAAGAGGCATCGATAGAAGAACTTATGAAAGTATTACCAGAAGATATTGCAAAAAATCTATTTAATTATTTAAAAGATATATAGTATAATAACGGAAGAAGAGGGTGTGAATATGAATAATAAAGGATTTACGTTAATTGAAATTATAGGAGCTATATTAATTTTGAGTATACTAATGGGAATTGGCATACCACTTGTCACAAGATATATAAAAACAGCTAAAAATCGTGCTTATGAAACATTAGAAGATAGTGCCTATGATGCTGCTCAGAGCTACGTTATTGAAAATGGAATTCATTTATCAAATAGTGATAGTTTAGAATTGCAAATCAATGATTTGCTTGCAGGGAATTATATAAAGTCGTTTCAAGACCCAGATGTTACAGAAGCAATAAATTGTGGAGGAAAGATTATTATTACACGTGATAATAATTTAACAAATCAACTTGATAATTATAAATATGAAATAAGACTAGATTGTTCAAATTATAAATGTACATCAGATTGTGTAGTTTATCCAAAATAGAGGGGAATAGTTAAATGAGTAGTATTACAGTAATGGAGGAAGTTTTAGCTAATAAAATTGCCGCAGGAGAAGTTGTTGAGAAGGTAATGAACGTCGTAAAAGAATTGGTTGAAAATTCAATTGATGCTCAAAGCAACGAAATAACAATTAAATTAATAGATTCTGGAGTAAAAGAAATAGAAGTAAGTGATAACGGAATAGGAATGGATGAAGAAGATGCTAAAATGGCATTTCTACGTCATGCTACTTCCAAATTAAAAAAATTAGACGATTTATTCTATATTGAAACATTGGGATTTAGAGGAGAAGCTTTGCCCTCTATTGCGTCAGTATCTAATGTAAAATTGAAAACATCAGATGGAACAATAGGAACGGTAGTCCATATAGAAGGTGGAGAAAATATGAAAGTTTCTCGAGGAGATTTACAAAAAGGGACTACTATCACGGTTTCGGATTTATTTTATAATACTCCTGTTAGATTAAAGTATCTAAAAAACTTATATGTGGAATTAGCAAGTATTGTAGAATATGTAAATAAAATGGCGCTTTCCCATCCGGAAATAAAATTTAAATTGATGAATAATGATAAAACTTTACTAGAAACAGATGGTAATGGTGATTTATTAAAAGTAATCTATCAGATTTATGGGGTTGATGTTGCTAAAAAAATGATTAAAGTGGATGGGGAAAATGATGATTATTATATAAGTGGTTATATTTCCTATCCGGAGGTAACAAAAGGAAATAGAAATTCCATCACAATATTAGTGAATGGCAGAGCAATTAAAAATAATGAAATAAATAAGTGTATTGTTGAATCCTACCATACATATATTCATAAGGATAGGTATCCCATAATTATATTAAATATTGATGTTGATCCAATTTTAATTGATGTTAATATTCACCCAACAAAAATGGATATTAAGTTTTCTAAAATAGACACGTTAAAAGAATTGTTAGAAGAGATAATTATAAAGAAATTAGAAGAACTAACATTGATTCCAGAAGCAAATGTAAGAGATAGTAATTCAGTAAATGAGGTTAGACGACAAATATTAGAAAAAGAAGAATTCCCTCAAGACCAACGAAATGACACAAATACTTATGAAGAAATGGTACTAAATTTTGAAGTGGTTGAAGAAAAAACAAAATATGAAAAAGAAGAAGAATCAGAAGATATGTCTACCATTAAAGAAGATAAATCGAAAATTCGTATCAAAAAAATGATTTCTCGTGGTGTTGTACTATTGACTTACATTGTCGCCGAAAATGAAGATGGTATGTATTTAATTGATCAACATGCAGCGGCAGAAAGAATTAACTATGAGAAAATATTAAATAAAATGAAAGAAAAACCTGTCATTATAGACCTATTAATTCCTATAAAAATAGAATTACGTCCAGACGAATTTATTTTAGCCAAAGAAAGACTAAATCTTTTAGAAAAATATGGATTTTATGCCGAAGAATTTGGAGAGAATACTATGATTGTTCGTTCCCACCCAAATTGGATTCCACAAGAAAAGTCAGAAGAAATTATACGAAAAATTGTGGATCTCATTATTGAAAAGGGCAGCTTTAATTTTGATCAATTTGTTTGGAGAATGGCTTCAACGGCAGCATGCAGGATGTCTGTTATGGCAAACACTTATATTTCCCCCGAAGAAGAAGAATGGATATTAGAAAATATAAGATATTGTGAAAATCCATTCACTTGTCCTCATGGAAGACCTACGATTATCACATATTCAAAATATGAACTAGAAAAATTATTCAAGCGTACACTTGATTAGTAGGGGGATTAAAGTATGAAAGATATTATTGTAATTGTTGGACCTACTGGAATAGGAAAAACCAAGCTTAGCATTGAACTTGCAAAACGATTAGATGGAGAAATCATCAATGGAGATTCTGTTGCTATATATAAAAAATTAGACATAGGAAGTGCTAAACCTACCAAACAGGAACAAGCAGTATGTCAACATCATTTAATAGATATTTGTGAGCTTGATAAGGATTACTCAGTCTATGATTATCAAAAAGATGCAAGAAAACTAATAAAAGAAATTACATCTCGAGGTAAGAGAGTAATTATAGTAGGTGGGACAGGGCTTTATATAAAAGCAGCTCTCTTTGATTATCAATTTGCGGAAGGAACGATATATAATTCCTATGACTCTATGACAAATGAACAAATCATAAAAGAAATTAGGTTATATGATAGTGATATACAAATTCACCCAAATAATAGAAAACGTTTAATTAGAACTCTTAATAAATATAAAAATAATGAAGTGAATTCCAACAATAAAGATATACCTTTATATCCAATGAAAGTAATCGGATTAGAAACATCGAGATCCATTTTATATGATAGAATTAATCATAGAGTAGATCAGATGATAAGTTTAGGATTATTACAAGAAATAGAGTCATTAAGAAATGACTATAATACATCGAGAATTCTAAATTCCGCAATAGGATATAAAGAATTCAAATCATATTTATTTGAAAACGAAACTCTAGAAAATGTAGTAGAGCAAATAAAAAGAAATTCCAGACATTATGCTAAAAGACAATTTACGTTTTTTAAACACCAATTTAACGCGAAATGGTTTGATATTAATTTCGAGAAATTTCAAAATACAATTGAAGATATATATGAATATATTCAAAAAGAAGCCAATTAGGCTTCTTTTAATTCTTTATAGATATTTTGATCAAAATGATGTTGAACATTTTCTAATCTCAATAAACTTTGAGTAGATATTAAGAAAAAATCATGTGATAAAATATCTTTGCCATTATTAGTGACAGGATCATCCCAAGTAAGATCAATATTTAACCAATGATTATCAACTAATAATGCATTCCAAACGTGCTCATCGCTGGATATCTTAAAACTAATTACACCAAGCCTTTCCAAAATTAATTCTAATGCGTCTGTATACCCTCCACAAATACCATATCCTTCTATTAAGGGGCCATAAGCTATATCTGAACGATAATTGGTAATATTTTTATCACCTCTTAAAGAATCATACGCACTGTTATTGATGATATAATCGTGAGCTAATAAAATGTTATCTCGAATGGAGAGAGATTTATTTAAAATATTTTCTTCAATATAATTGATTTTGGCATTTATAAGTTGTATTTCTTCTGAAGTATAACTTTTATTGGTAGTAATAGTAACTCTTCCTAAATTATTATAAGTAGTTTCAATATGCTGAAAGCTATTGTATGGGTGTACAAAATTATTAATATGAGATAAATGAATTTGGTCATTTGCAATATTAGCGACATCATTTAAACACGATGCATAACTAGAAGGACAATAAAAAGAAAAAGAATCCATTCCAGAATTAATAACTGTATAATAGATATTTAAAATATCTTGTTTATTGTTGGGAGAAAAAGTATTAGTATTTTGAACATAGATAAAATCATAATTACGATAATAGTTGTTTCTTTGTATACTAACGGTATTGATATTTATCTTATAACTTATAAAATCCCATATTTCCATTGCAGAATCTTTATAAAAGTATAAAACTCCTATAAAAATTAATAGTACACCAAGAAAAGATAATTTTTTCATATTCCCTCCAGCTTATATATTCTCATTTTATCTTACTTTTTATAGCCTGTAAAGAAAAACAAAATAAAAAAGTCAAAAGACTTTTTACTTCATAGAATTTTTTAATTTCATTAATCTTGATTTCAAACGTGCAGCCTTATTTTGATGAACTAAGCCACTTGATACAGCCTTATCAATTCTTTGTACAGCAATATTCAAATTATTACTTACTTGTTCTTTGTTGCCAGCTTTTACTTCTTTTTCTACTTTTTTGATTGCCGTTCTCATACTAGAAGTTACTAATGTGTTAACATCTGTTTTCTTAGCATTAGAACGCATGCGCTTTTTAGCACTTTTTATATTTGGCATTTTTTCACCTCACTTTTATAAACATATTAATTTTATCAAAAAATAGTATAAAAAGCAAATAAAAATTACAAATTTTGTAAATATTAATATTAGGTGATTTTATGCATATGATTGATATGTCAAAGTATAATTATAGAACAGATCTTGTTTTAGATACTATATCTGGTGAATATAAGGACAAAATTCATCAGGAAGAAAACGGAATTTCAGTAGATAAAATCGATATAACAGATAAAAATAAGGAATTATTTCATAAATCTGTAGGAAAGTATATAACAATTACCTTTCAAGATATAACAGATAAAAACAACTTTAAAAATGTAGAAAATATATTGACTAGAGAACTCAAAAATTTACTTCATGAAAAAGGCCTACAGGATAAAACAATTTTGATTGTCGGATTAGGAAACGAAAAATCAACGCCAGATTCTCTTGGACCTAAAACAATAAATCATATTCTAGTTACAAGACACTTATTCATGCTAGGAGATGTAGAAGAGGGCTATAATAATGTATCTGCTTTTCAACCTCAAGTAACAGGAATTACTGGTATTGAAACAAGTCAAATTATAGAAAGTCTGGTAAAAACCATTTCTGCCGATGTTTTAATTGTTATTGATGCCTTGGCTTCTGCTTCTATTGAAAGAGTTAATAAAACCATCCAAATTACTGATACAGGAATCCATCCAGGAAGTGGAGTAGGAAACAATAGGAAAGAAATTAGTGAAAAGACACTTAAAATTCCTGTTATTGCAATAGGAGTACCAACAATAGTAGATGCTGCCACCATTGTTTATGACACTCTACAGTGCATGTTTCAGCAAATAAGCTATAAAATAGATAATATGAATAATAGTAAACTAAAACTAATTATGGAAAAAAATCAAAATTATAAAGAACATAAGAATAATTTAACTCCAGAACAAAAAGAAGATTTATTGGGAATTGTAGGTACCTTAGATGACCAATCTTTAAAAGATTTAGTTTATGAAGTATTATCTCCTATAGATTATAATTTAATGGTTACCCCAAAAGAAGTTGATTTTATGATTGAAAAATTAAGCCTATTACTTGCGAACTCTTTGAATAAAAGTCTTCACAAAAAACTTAATTCGACAAATTAATTATTTTTAATAAAGTATCATATAATTGGTGATAATATGAAAAAAAGATTTGTCAGTAAATCTTCTAAAAAAAGAGTAAAATTTAAAATTGTCATCTTTTTCATTATATTTATTGCTAGTATTATAATAAGCTTCTACTTATTATCGAAAAGTAAAATTAAAATTGATGATAAAAAGTTTATAAATATATTAATCGCAAATTGGAATAAAGATTCTTCTATAAAAGATTCTATCTTTGTTCAGAAAGTAGCAAGTGTGTTTTCAAATATAACAGACAGTCCCAATTTACTTTTAGAAAGCAGTTATGAAGAGTTAACAAATTATAAATCAAATACAAAAAAGATTATAAAACAAGAAGAATATTCTCCATTGATTTATATTTATAATTCTCATCAAACAGAAGAATACAAGGCAACAACTTTTGCAGAATTTAGTATAAATCCTACAGTTATGATGGCAGATTATATTCTACAAGATGTGTTTAATAAAAATAATTATCCAACGATAGTAGAAGAACGTAGCATTAAAAATATTTTAAATCAAAACAATTGGAAATATGTTTATAGTTATAAAGCAAGTCGTCTTCTATTAGAGGATTCTAAATTTAGCTATCCAAGCTTAGCTTATTTTATAGATGTTCATCGAGACAGTCTTCCCAAAGATAAAACAACTGTGGAAGTTAATGGAAAAAACTATGCTAGGACAATATTTTTAATTGGACTAGAAAATCAAAATTATCAAGAAAATTTGGATTTTACAACACTTTTGAATAATAAGATGAATGAAAAATATCCAGGAGTATCAAAAGGAATATATCAAAAAGGAGGAGCAGGAGTAAACGGAATTTACAATCAAGATTTCTCAAATCGAGTAATACTAATTGAAATAGGGGGATATGAGAATACCACATCAGAAGTTTTAAATTCATCATTAGCTTTTTCTGATTGTTTTATGGAGGTGATAAAAGAACTATAATGGAAAAAAAGATTATACGTTTTCTTTTCCTAATTGTAGTAATTTTTTACATCACACTTTATTTAGGTCAACTAACAGGGTATTATAAATATACAGATAATCAAAAAACAACACTTACATCAGAAGCAATAAAAAGATTTGAGGAAGATGTAAAAAAAGGAAAAGAAATTGACGCCAAAAATTATCTAGAAGAACAAAAAAACTATAATAATAAATTTTCCAGATTAGGGATGAGAATTTCCAACATCATTGAAAAAGGTTTTAATAAAACAATGCGATCTATTTTTAATGAAATAGATAAAGCAGTCAATGACAAATAATTTATGAAAATGTAGAACAGTATATGAAAGTTACATGATATTAGAGGAGTAATCTATTATGGAAAAATCTTATTATAATACTTTAGTAGAAGCTGTTAATTACACAAATAGAAGTTAGCAGTAAATATGGTTTTAATAAATATACGTAAAAATAAATCAAAAAAAATAGGCGATGATAAGTCGGCTATTTTTGGTTTAAAAAAGAAACATTAATTTATTGATACAACTCCTGTTTAAGATTATTTAAGTTGTCATTAGATAAGGATAAATAATCCCTCTTATCAGCTCTCTCACTATCAGAAATATTATCTAATTTATGAAGTTCTAACATCTTAATATTTGTGTACCGCTCTGTTAAAATTTTAGTATTTTCAGATGGAGTAGAATTTTTAAAAATAAAGATATAACTAATAGCTCCTTTCTGAATAAGTGACTCTATATCACTTATTACTTTATCCGTTGCCGTATCATCTGTACACATTACATTAAGCCCAAATTTACTTAAAAAATTTAAGGCTTGACTATCAACTACAATAGTTTTATTTTGTGTGTTTTCAATAGTTAATCTATAGTCAGCATCTAATTCAGAAAGAAGAACTTTTAAATCATTGTATGCAGTATCAATTTCTTTCTTTAAATAAGTGCTGGATACATATTCTTCCAATCCTAATCTAATATTTTGTGCCATCATTAATAATGATGAAGGATTTAACCATAATTCTTCTGGAGAATATTCGGTTTCTAGGACATAGGCGGCATCAATAATCTTTAAATTGCTATTTCTTTCTAGGAGATCAACTGCTAAATCTCTTTCTTTTTTTATTAATCCATTATAAATAAACAAATCTTTTTTTGCATATTCATTTTTTTGCTTGTCACTAACTATATAACTATTGATATCTACACCATCGGGATATATAGAAGTAATAGTAGAGTGATTTCCATATAACATTTTTGTAATATACTCATTTGAATAATTAGTGACAATAATATCAATATTGTCCATATTATCTCTACTGCAAGCACAACTATTCAAAAGAGTAAATACTAGTATAAAGCTTAAAGTCAAATATTTAATAAATTTTTTCATTCTTTGATTCCTTTCTTGGTACAGGGTCATAACCAAATGTTCCCCATGGATTGCATCTTAAAATTCGCTTAATAGTTAAGAATAATCCTTTAAATCCGTACTGTTCTATCGCTTCTATGGCATAATTAGAACAGCTGGGATTATGACGGCACAATTCATGCCAAGGACCTGGAATTTTTTGATATAATTTTATAAAATAAATGAATACTTTTTTCATAAAATCTCCTTCTAATCCAAATCTTAGTATGAATATAGTACGAGAACATTTTACTATAATTCAGTAAAAATATCAATTAGAAGTATACCAATTTAAATAATTTTGATATACTAGAAGTGGTGAAAAAGATGAAAGAATTATTTAAGCTTCTAAAAATAAAGCCTAAGAACATGAAATTGTATGAAGTGGCTTTTTCTCATAGTTCCTATGCGAATGAGCACAAAGCAAAAAATGATTACGAGAGATTAGAGTTCTTAGGAGATGCAGTCGTAGATTTGGTGGTTGCTGACTACTTATATTCTAAAAAGAAAGAAACCGAAGGTGAAATGACAAAAGTACGTGCTAGCTATGTATGTGAAAATGCTCTATATGAGTATTCTATAACTTTAGGATTAAACAAATATATAAAAGTAGGTCATGGGGAAGAAAAAGAAGGAGGAAAATATAAAAAAGCGATTGTTGCAGATATATTTGAATCTTTGATGGGAGCAATTTATGTTGATTTAGGATACGCAACAGTTAGGAGAACTATTTTAAATATTATTGTTCCTTATATCGAGAATCCTAATATTACGTTTTTTAGTGATTATAAGAGTGCTCTTCAAGAATATGTTCAAACGGAACAAAAAATATTATGTTATGACTTGATAGAAGAGACAGGGCCTGCCCATGATAAGACATTCAAAGTGGAAGTAAAAATAGATAATATTGTATATGGAACAGGTGAAGGAAATTCTAAAAAAGAAGCAGAACAAGCTGCAGCAAAACAAGCGATTGATAAATTAGCAATTTAAAACAATTTGAGTTTTTGGCGAAAAAATGATATAATTACTATACTTTTGAAATCAAGTACGGAAGAAAAATTATATTAGAAAGGAGAATATCATGAGTAAAATTAAAATATTTGCTTTAGGCGGTTTAAATGAAAATGGTAAAAACATGTATGTTGTCAAAGTAGACTCCGATATATTTGTTTTTGACGCAGGATTAAAATATGATAATGATCTCAATTTAGGAATTGATTATATTATACCGAATTTTGATTACTTAATAGAAAATTTTAAAGATATCAAAGGTATATTTTTGACCCATGGTCATAGAGAAAATTATGGAGCTATTCCAGATATATTAGAAAGATTACCAAATATTTCTGTATATGGAACAAAGTTAACATTAGAGATGGTAAAAAGTAATCTTTCAAAGGAAAAAGTTGAAACAGCAAACTTTCACGAAATAAAGCCTCATACGAAAATAGAATTTGGAAAGAATTCCATTTTCCCAATTAGTGTTACGCACTCTATTCCAGATTCAGTTTGCTATGTTTTATATACCGAAGATGGAGCGATTGTATATACAGGAGACTTTGTGTTTGACTCTACAATGATGGGAGCATATAAGACGGATATCGGAAAATTAGCCTATGTAGGAAAGCAAGGAGTTCTATGCTTGCTAAGTGAATCTATTTATGCTGATAAAATAGGACATACCAGTCCTAATAATCGAGTTTCAGGTTTTATCCGTGAAGTTTTATCAGAAAATGATGATAGAATTATCGCAACAGTTTTCCCAGCTCATTTTTATAGAATTCAGGAAATCCTTAATGAAATTTCTAATACCCATAGAAAAATTGTAATTATGGGGAAAGATTTACAAGAAATGATAAATAAGGCTCTAGATGAAAATTATTTATTTTTAGATAAGTCTAGAATTGGAAATCTAACAGACTTGGATAATAAGGATGTCGTAGTTTTAATTTCAGACGAAAAAGAAAAACCATTTGCTAATCTGGAAAGAATTATTAAAGGATATGACAAATACATTAAATTAAAATCAACAGACACTATTTTCATAACAGAACCAAGCTATCCAGGGATTGAAAAAAGGATGGCCATTATTATGGATGAGATTGCAATGTTAGATGCTAATGTTATCAGTCTATCAAGTAAGCATTTATTACATCATGCATCAAGAGAAGATTTAATGTTAATGATAAACTTAATGAATCCCAAATACTATTTTCCTGTAAAGGGAGAGTATCGCAACCAATATGCGAATGCTGAAATAGCAGAAGAATTAGGTTTACCTGCAGAAAATATAGTTTTAAAACAAAATGGAGATATTTTTGAATTAATTGATGGAAAAACCACTAACTCTATGGAACATATCAACGTAGACGAAATTTTAATTGATGGAAAAAGCCAAGGAGATATAGGAGACCTAGTATTAAAAGATAGAGAAATGCTAGGAGAAAGTGGAATCGTTATTATTAGCTGCACATTAGATAAAATAACAAAGGCTATCTTAGCTGGTCCAGAAATTTTAACAAGAGGTTTTATCTATGTAAAGGAAAGCCAAGATTTATTAGAGGAGACGAAAAAAATTGCTAAAGAAGCAATAGAAGCTAATATTGAGTATAATAGTAAACGTGTTGACTATTCAAAAATAAAAAATGAAGTGAGAGATTCATTAGGAAATTTCTTTTATAAAGAAACAGAAACAAAACCTATGATTATCACAGTAATACAAGAGGTCTAATGATATCTTCTTTTTCTGTTCTCGTAGCTCAGCAGGATAGAGCAATCGCCTCCTAAGAGTGTGTCCATTTTTTTGGATAGAAGAGGGCAAACAAAAAACGAACATTTTTCCCTTATTTTATAAGGGAATTGATGTCCTTGTAACTCAGTAGGATAGAGTATTCGCCTCCTAAGCGAAAAGTCGGCAGTTCGAATCTGCCCAAGGACGCCAGAGAGTATTATATGTCTTGAAACCATAAGGGTTTCGGGGCATTTTTTTATTTTTGAAAAGTGTTACAGAGTGATACAGAGTGTTACTCAATAATTTATGTTACGGCACTTTTTTCGGCACCAACTTTTGATGGCCTCAGTACCGATAAAATAAGGGATAGAACAACATCATCAAAAGTAGCTGCATTAAAAAAAGTGCAAGAAAGGACAGAAAATGGAAAAAGATTTGCAAAAATTGAAAGGTTTGAACTTCAGACTTACAGAAGATATGAAGAAAACCATGACTGATATGATGGTAATACAGAAGATTTTAGATAATGAGGAACTAAGTCCAGAACAAATAAAGGAACTACAAAAAGAAAAAGAAAGACTTATAAGCCACTTCAGGGATGAACTACAAACAAATAACCCTGTCGAGGTTGCTATGGTAAGAGCAGTTTTAGAGGCAAGGGATTCGGACAAATGAAAAGATGGACTAACCTCTTAATATTTATATTACTTTATCCTTTTAATATATTTGGTAATAGGAAGTAATATAGAGTATATTACTAATTATATAAATATTACTTAACTTAATTTATATAAGATAGTATCTAACTAATTATAGAATTATAGAAAGGAGAAGTAATGACATATAAGGACTTTATAAAAAAAGGAAATAATCTCAGGAGAAAGAGAGATATAATATTACTATCAGAACTACTGGACTTATATGATGAGTACTACAAAAGTAAGAAAAAAGAACCTATTAACCCTTTGTATGTATATAATGAAATTCATGACTGCTTAATATATACTGATGAGGAAGTGCAGGAAATTATTAAACAAGCCCAGATACTAAGAAATGAGCAAAGCCACTAAAAGGTTTTGCTCTTATTTTGTTGTATAGCAACAAATTAGCAACTTTTTAAAAATAATGAGCCAAAACTATTTTTTATTTTTTATTTATATGCTATAATTTTTATGATAATAGTTTTTTAGGTAGGAAGACTATGTGAACGGAGGAAAAAAATGAAAAAAGGATTTAAGAAACTAACAAAGAAAACTTTAGGTTTGTTAGTAGCGATACTAATGTTGGTATCTACATTCATAAGCCCAATTACAGTATTGGCTTGGACGATAACACCAGATGCTGATTCTACAGGTTTACATATGCAAATTCAATCAAATGGATATTTGTATTGGGATGCAGTTCCTGAGGAAACATCAGGATATAGCATAGCAATATGCGACACAATTGGATATAATTGTAAATGGTTTAATGCATCTACAAATAGTTATAATATAATACCAGAATTTGACAATATGAAGAAGGATTCTAATCATTATAGGATAGAGGTTCATACTAAGGGAACAAGTGAACCAGATACATATGACAATATGGA
>Ga0310690_10008828_pt1 | contig 12720 bp, 10 predicted proteins | sample AusTroGonzalo_MG_2_FD_207661 | JGI IMG/M metagenome (GOLD analysis project Ga0310690, IMG submission 207661) | Bovine rumen microbial communities from tropical cattle in Woodstock, Queensland, Australia - Gonzalo_04 (v2) (version 2) | ecosystem: Host-associated > Mammals > Digestive system >...
GATAGAAATCGAACGTTCGAAAGTCTTCCCTCGCAGCGAGGGAGAAAAAAAGAACATATTTTTTATCTTTATCGGCGAATAGATCGAATTATACGAATTCATAATATAATTTGGGGGAATTACTTCGTCATTCTTTCGCCTTGGCGTCGAGGTGGTAGGTGAAGGTGAGGGCGGCGAAGTGATGGCGGTAGGCGTATGTGACGGTTGACTGCTGATTGGCCGTCTGCGTGGCATAGATGCGGTCGTTGGTATTGAGAATGTCGTCGAGGTCGAGGCGCAGGTGACCCTTTCCTTTCAGTATTTTCCAGCTGACCGAACCGTCCCAGATGAGGCGGTGGCGGTTCATGGCGGCGACGGCATAGCCCGCACTGACATTCTCAGTGAGGCTGGTCTTGAACTCCCAGTTGCCGCGTGTCACCCGTATGTTCCCTCCGTAGCTGTTCTGCCAAAGCGTGGTGTTCTGCGACGACGAGGCGGAGAACCGGAGGCAGTCGGCATCGAGATTGGCAAACAGGGAAACGTTGAGCCACTGCCACTCCAGTGTGGCCGTCAGGCGGTCGGACGGATGGAGGCTGTTCTGACGGTTCAGTGCGGGCCGCTCGTCGTCGGGAAGCCGGAGAAGGAAGCCGTACGACCGTCCGGCGGCCATTCTGAGGTCGTTCTGAAGACGGATGTATTCGCCGAGTCCCTGGTCGTAGTTCATGCGGAAGTTCCACGTCCGGCTGCCGCGGACGTTCTCGGGGCGGCTGGTATAGACGGCTGTCACCGGGTCGTAGCGCAGGGCGGTGCGCGTTTCGCAGTCGGTGGCGGCGTAGTCGGCCGAGAGGGATAGCGAGAGCTGATGCGGCGCCCAGACCGTGGAGAATCTGACGCCGGCCTTGTGGGCGTGCATGTCTTTCAGTAGCGGATTGCCCTCGGTGATGGCGAGCGGGTCGGTGGCATCGCGATAGGCGAGTGTCTCGATGAGCCGCGGCTGCGAGGTGGCGTAACTGTAGGAGCCTTCAATCCTTGTTGTCTTGGTGATTTTCCAGACGGCGCTGGCCTGCGGGTCGATGATGAGGCGGCGGCGCTGGGCGGTAGTGTCGAGCTGCCCACGTCGGTAGTCCTCGCTCTCGTTCAGCCAGCGAGCTGAGAAACTGGGGAGCAGCTGGAGTGTGCCGAGGTTGAGCGTCGAATTGGCGCCGAGGCTCTGCTTCGTAAGGCGGTGGCGGTCGTCATAGCTGTTGGCGTCGTCGGGCACGTTGTTAGTTTCAAAGTCCCGATGGCTCATGTTCCGCTGGTGCTCTATCGTATAGGAGAGATCCACAAGCCAGCGCTCTGTCAGCCATCGCTTCCAATGGCCGTTCGCCCGTGCCGAGATAGACGTGCCTCCCCCAAGCCCATGCTGCTCCACCTTCCCTTCAGGCAGAGGTAGGGGGTAGGCTTGTCGTTCTGTCAGTTGTTCTTCTTGTCTGTCGGAGTAGGAGAACATGACATTGGCGTCGAGTGCGCCGTCTTTCACGAAATGACTCCAGGAAGTTTCGGCCGAGAGGCTTGTGCGGCGGTTCTTTTCCAGCGTGCGGGCCTCCTGTGTGAGGATGCCTACCTGACGGGTCGTCTGCGAGCTGACGTCGGTCGCATCGGTATGGTCGGCACGGAGGCGGACCCAAAGGCTGTTCAGTGAGTCGATGTCCCAACTGAGGTCGGCGCCGAGGTAGGGATTCAGCTTGTGCGAATGCAGGGCGTTCTCGTTTGTGGTGCGTTGTGTGGCGGCATCGGGAAGGTAGTTCAATGTCTCCTCGTTCATGGCTCTCCATTGGTCGTCATTGGCCAGTCCGCCGCTGAAGCTGTAGTTACTCTTCAGTTCATGGCTGCCCGTCGTGCGCCTCCATTTGTGCTGATATCCGGCTGCGGCACCCTGCTCCTTTCCGTAGCCGAAGGGCATGCTGACGCTGCCGCCGTTCATGCGGCGTCGTATTTGGCGGCTATTGTTATTTGCATTGACAGAGACCATCACGGGGTCGTTCTTCGAGAGGCGGTTCATCCGCAAGTCGGCCTCATAGAAGGCCTTTCCCATCCCCTCCTGAAGGATGGGGGAATCGAAGTCCTTTCCTTCAGGGAAGGATTCAGGAGAGGCTATGGCTCCCCCTGCGGTGACGTCGCCGTACCAACGCTCGAGGAAGCCGGGCTTGATGGTGAGGTCGAGCACCATGTCCTCGGTGCCGTCGTCGCGGCCCGTACGCTCGCTGAACTTCGAAGCCTTGTTGTAAGCTTTGATGTCCTGCACGGCCTCGGCGGGGAGCTGCTGTATCAGTTCGTCCGAGCCGAACAGCGCGTCGCCGTCCATCGTGATGCGGATGGGCTTGCCGTTCCACGTGAGGCTGCCATCGTCCGTGACCTCCACGCCCGGAAGCTGGCGGATGAGTTCATCGAGCCGCGCCCCTTCTTCCAGACGAAACGCCTCGGGATGGAAAACGATGGTGTCGCCCTTAACCGAGAAGCGACGGGCGCGGGCGTTGACCTCGACCATCTCCAGCATGTAGGGTGACATCTTCAGTTCGATGGCACCGACGTCGATGGTGTCCTTGCGTGAGTCGCTGTAGGCGAAAACCATCTTCGATTTCGGGTAGTAGCCCAGCATGGAGGCCTGCAATGTCCCCTTGCCGTCGGCAAAAAAGAGGAAGTTTCCGATGGAGTCGGCAGTCAGAAAGTATGTGGCAGTTCCGTTGTCAAAACGCTGTTCGAACTTCAGCGTAGCAAGCGGGACGGACTCTTTCGAGTCGGTGTCGATGACTCGGCCGCGGACGATGTCGGCCTGGATGTCGTTTGCGCTCACAAGGAGGCACAGGAGGGGCAGGACGCGGATGGCCCCGCGCCGGAAATAACGGTTTATCATAATTTATTTTTTGTGAAAGCGGCAGGGATTTAGCTCTTCATTAAAATGTATAACTCAAAAAACCCATGAAGAAGTTTTTCCCTGTCGCTTCCTTGTTAGTAGTTGGCTATTATCTGGTCGAGTGTAACGGTGGGGTCGGCGACGCCGAATCCTTCCTTCTTCAACTTCTGCTTCCGGTGCTGGACAGCCGAGACGGAGATGACGTAGATGGCCGAGAGGGCGGTGTTGCTGAGCCGCAGCCGTGTGAGCATACAGAGGCGGATGTCATCTTCCGAGAATGTCGGATGCTCCGTGCGGAGACGGGTGACAAAGTTGTCGGCGGCGTCGAGCGTCATCTCTATCTCACGCCAGTTCTGTGCGCTGACGAGGGTGCGCTTGCCCGCCTTGGGTTCGAGCATCTCCATGATTTCGCTCTTGTCAATGAGGTGACCGCGCAGGGTGGCAATCATCGTGTCCTTCTGGCGTAGCATGGATTCTGTCCGCCTTCTTTCTTCCTCCGCCAGCCGTTTTTCCTCCGCTCGTCGTTCTGCTTCCCGCCTACGTTCTTCCCTATGCTTACGGCGCATCTGTTGAAGAAAAAGTACAGACAGTAGGACGACGAGGACAAGGATGACGATGACCGCCACCAATAGGCGACGTTGCAGGGCTGTAGTCTGGAGGACATAGCCTGGGGCAAGATAGGTGCGACGTTGGATGTAGAACTTGCGCATGGTTGTGTTCATATCGAAGTCGAAGTTCTGCTTGCAACGTTGTTTCTTCGCATCGTCCTCTTCGGCCTTCGCCATGGCCTCTTCGTACATGTCGATAGGAACGGCGACCTCACGCACATATTCCATTCCTATACTTCCAGAGGAAGAAACAATAGGATAAGAGGTGTAGCATCCAAATGGAACGTCTGAGATACTGTCCAGGTGTTCAAATGCCGTGCGGGTATCACCAGCCTTCGCCGCCTCTGCCGCGCGGACGAGAAGGTTGAAATAGTGCATGTCGATACGGTTTTTGATAAGTATAGCCTCGCCGTAGTCGTTCACCAGGTTGAGCAGCCAGAAATTCCTGTCATCTGCTTGTAGGCGGTAATGCTCTGAAGCTTGCTTGGATGCGGATGATGTCACCGTCACAAGTAAAGGTTTCAGGCGATAATGTGCCAAGGCCTGTTGCATCGCCCACATCTTCAGGCTATAGTCGTTGTGCTCATACACGAAGTGGCGCCCCAACATGCCATAGGCGCGGAAGGCGGTGGCGTGGTCATCGGCACGCTCGGCGCAATGGATGGCGAGATGAAACAACTGGTCAGCCTGTAACAGGGTGTCGCTGTCTGAGAAGTGACGGCTCAGGGCGTAGCAGAGGCGTCCGAAGCGTCGCAAGGCGGTCTTGTCTCTTCGGCTCAGGGACTTCCTGCTTTCGCCAATGGTTCCACCGAAGCTGGCACGTTCATAATAAAGGAACGCGCGTTGGAGTGCTGCGTCAATGGCGAAGGGCCGGGAGGTTTCGTATGCCATCTTGCGTTTGAACTCCCACGTTGTTTCATAGACATGGAGGCACGAGGCCGTGTCGGCATGGCGGCGCTGCCATTGTTCTTCATAGACGAGGGCCCGTGTGAGTTCGTAGAGCGCCCGTCCGGATTTGTTCAGTCGGGCAGTATCTACTTGCGCCAGCAATGTTGCCGCACTGTCGGGATATTCCAGTGCAAGCGCCTCCGCCCGCACAAGTTCCCGCTTCTCGCTGCCTGAACACGCCGATAGAAAGCCCAGGATGATGGCGGCTATTGCCGCATGGAAAAACGAATGTTTCATATTACCTATTTTTTTTATACTCGTAGTCCCGTAGACTCGTTGACTCATTTCGGCTGCAAAGGTACGGCAAAAATATTGTTCGCAATGAGAATATGATGGAAAAGCGCTTTTCCATGTGTTTTTCTTCAATAACAGTTCTTTAAGCAGCCGTTTTCCACCCTCGTTCCACATCCGTGCGTGGAAAACTGCCGCAGTCATTCGGTTCTTCGGCTTGTTTTTTCAAGATATTGACGAAAAAAACTTGCATACGTTCGCAGATTGTTGTATCTTCGCGGCGGAAATCCCGAATGTAGAAAAAGTCGAAATACGATTATATGAAAGGAACAATCAGTCAGATTATCGGCCCGGTGGTCGATGTGCAGTTCCAGCGCGATGCGGATGAACAGCTGCCGCACATCCACGAGGCGCTGGAGGTACGGCGTGCACAGGACAGCCGGCGCGTCGTCCTCGAGGTGCAGCAGCACCTGGGCGACGACATGCTGCGCTGCGTGGCGATGGACAGTACCGACGGCCTGGCGCGCGGCGCCGAGGTCATCCCCTCGGGCAGCCCCATCACCATGCCCGTCGGGGCACAGATCCGCGGCCGCGTGATGAACGTCACGGGCGAGGCCATCGACGGCATGACGCAGCCATCGATGGAGGGTGCACTGCCCATCCACCGCCAGCCACCGCGCTTCGAAGACCTCACCACCTCGCAGGAGGTGCTCTTCACCGGCATCAAGGTCATCGACCTGCTCGAACCCTACCTGAAGGGCGGTAAGATCGGCCTCTTCGGCGGCGCGGGCGTCGGCAAGACCGTGCTCATCAAGGAGCTCATCAACAACATCGCCAAGCGCCACAACGGCTTCAGCGTCTTTGCCGGCGTTGGCGAACGTACCCGCGAGGGCAACGACCTGCTGCGCGAGATGATCGAGAGCGACGTCATCCGCTACGGCGATGCGTTCAAGAAAAGCATGGAGGAGGGCCACTGGGACCTGTCGAAGGTCGATGCCGCCGAGGTGGAGAAGAGTCAGGTGTCGATGGTGTTCGGCCAGATGAACGAGCCCCCCGGCGCGCGCCAGAGCGTCGCCCTCAGCGGCCTGACGATGGCCGAGAGCTTCCGCGACGAAGGCGGCGGGCCACGCGACATACTGTTCTTCATCGACAACATCTTCCGCTTCACGCAGGCGGGTTCGGAGGTGAGCGCGCTGCTGGGCCGCATGCCGAGCGCCGTGGGCTACCAGCCGACGCTCGCCACCGAGATGGGCCGCATGCAGGAGCGCATCACCTCGACCAAGAACGGCTCCATCACCTCGGTGCAGGCGGTCTATGTTCCTGCCGACGACCTGACGGACCCCGCGCCCGCCACGACGTTCAGCCACCTCGATGCTACTACCGTCCTCAGCCGCAAGATTGCCGAGCTCGGCATCTACCCGGCGGTCGATCCCCTCGACAGCACCAGCCGCATCCTCGACCCCAACGTCGTCGGGCAGGAGCACTACGACACCGCCCAGCGCGTCAAGCAGATACTGCAGCGCTACAAGGAGCTGCAGGACATCATCAACATCCTTGGCATGGAGGAGCTCTCGGATGACGACAAGCTGACCGTCAACCGCGCCCGTAAGGTGCAGCGCTTCCTCTCGCAGCCCTTCGCCGTGGCCGAGCAGTTCACTGGCGTGCCGGGCGTCATGGTCGATATCGACGACACCATCCGCGGCTTCAATATGATTATCGACGGCGAGGTCGACCACATCCCCGAGCAGGCCTTCCTCAATGTCGGCACCATCGAAGAAGCCATTGCTAAGGGAGAAAAAATGCTAGGATGAAACTGTTGGTATTGTCTCCTGAGCAGACGTTCCTCGACGTCGAGGTGAGCGCGGTTGACCTGCCGGGCACGATGGGGCGCTTTACCGTGCTCCGCGGGCACGACAACCTGATATCGACGCTCAACGAGGGCGTCATCCGCTACCAGCCGATGGAGGCAACCGTCGATGACGAGCGCAAGGAACTCTACATCGAGGGAGGCTTCGTCGAAGTGAGAAACAATGTCATAACCGTGTGCGTGGGATGATGAGAAGACTGATACTTTTGCTGACGTTGCTGCTTCCTCTGGGCCTGTTCGCCCAGGAGGCCGCCGACCTCGATATGCAGGAGTATCTCTTCGGCCATATCGGCGACGCGTACGAGTGGCACATCACAACGGTGAACGGCCGCCCCGTCAGCATCGCGCTGCCCGTCATCGTCCGCTCGAAGACCACCGGCTGGCATGTCTTCTCGTCGCGTCACCTCGAGGAGGGCGAGGAGTACGAAGGACTGTTCATCTCGCAGGAGGAACGCTTCAACGGCAAGGTCGTCGAGCGCGCTGCGGACGGCACGCTCGTCCGCCCGCTTGACCTCAGCATCACCAAGAACGTATTCTCGCTCATGATCAACTGTACGCTCATCCTGCTGCTCGTGCTCGGCACCGCCCGCTGGTACCGCCGTCACGACGTGCTGCGCGAGACGCCTCGCGGCCTCGTCGGCATCATGGAGATGCTCATCGTCATGGTCGAGGACGACATCATCAAGGAAGGGGTGGGGAAGGACTACAAGCGCTACTCGCCCTACCTGCTCACCGCCTTCTTCTTCATATTCATCAATAATCTGATGGGCATCGTGCCCTTCTTCCCGGGCGGCGCCAACCTGACGGGCAACATCGCCATCACGCTCGTGCTGGCCGTCTGCACGTTCATCGCCGTCAACCTGTTCGGCAACAAGCACTACTGGAAGGATATCCTCTGGCCCGACGTGCCGTTGTTCCTCAAGGTGCCGCTGCCGCTGATGCCGATAATAGAGATTATCGGCCTGTTCACCAAGCCGTTCAGCCTGATGATACGACTCTTCGCCAACATCATGGCTGGCCACTGCATGATACTGGGCGTCGTCGCCGTCATCTTCATCACGGCCAAGATGGGCCCCGCCATCAACGGCTCGCTCAGCGTCATCGCCGTGCTCTTCGGCGTGTTCATGGACGTGCTCGAATGCCTCGTCGCCTTCCTGCAGGCCTATGTGTTCACCATGCTGAGCGCCGTCTTCATCGGCATGAGCCGCCAGGAGGCGGAGGACGATGGGTAATAGTAAATGAGAATAATATATATATGTTAAATAGTAAAACTTAAAGTTATGTTATCAGCAATCGTACTTCAGGCAGCCGGTGGAGCTGCCCTCGGAACAGCAGGAATCGCCATCGGCGCTGCCCTTGCAGCCTTTGCAGGAGCCTTTGGCATTGCAAAAATCGGAAAGGCTACCATGGAGGCTTCGGCCCGCCAGCCCGAGTCGGCCAACGGCTATCGTCTGACGGCCATTATCGTCGCCGCCCTTGTCGAGGGCGCCTCGTTGTTTGCCATCCTCGTCTGTCTTCTGGCCCTCAACAAGTAAGCCATGTCGCTCGTAACCCCTGATTTCGGTCTGCTCGTGTGGATGACCGTCATCTTCGCCATCCTGTTTTTCATCCTGGCGAAGTTCGGCTTCCCCATCATCACCGGCATGGTGAACAAGCGGAGCGACTACATCGGGAAGTCCCTTGAGTCGGCACGCGAGGCCCAGCGCAAGGTCGATGCCCTCGCCGACGAGCAGCTACGCCTCATCGACGAGACGAAGCGCGAGCAGAGCCGCATCCTCAACGAAGCCGCTCAGACGCGCGACGACATCATCAGCGAGGCACGCCAGCAGGCCCGCGACGAGGCCGAGGCCATCATGACGCAGGCCCGCGAGGACATCGAGGCTCAGCGCGAGAGTGCCCTCCGCGATGTGCGCCGACAGGTCGCCGACCTTTCCGTCGAGGTGGCCGAGAAGCTCGTCCGCGGCACCCTTGCCGACGACGAGAAGACCGAGGAACTGATTGGGAAACTCATTGACGAAGCTGCACGATGAACCGTGGTCTGGTAGCCAACCGTTATGCCCGTGCCCTGCTGGCGTTTGCCCATCAGCAGGATGCCCTTGAGCGCGTCCATGCCGATGTCGTGCTGCTCCAGCAGGCGCTCCGCGACGAACTGGCCCAGATGGGCGACGACGGCATCCTCGCGACGTGCATCCCCAAGCTCGGACCCGAGATGCAGCAGTTCCTGCACGTGGTGGCCACCAACCGGCGGGCCGACTGCCTGCCCGCTATGCTGCGGCAGTTCCTTATCCATTATAATAAGGAGAACGGCATCGCGACGGCTTCGCTGGTGACGGCTGTCCCCCTTCCCACGCTCGAGAAGAAACTACGGGTACTGCTTCGCGATAAAGGCTACAACGATGTGGACTTCACCACCGACATCGACCCCGCCCTCATCGGCGGCTTCATCCTCCAGATTGAGGATCAGCGTCTCGACGCCTCCTTAGCTTCGCAGTTAAAGCAACTGAAGAAAGAATTTGTCGAAAAGAACAAGCGGATAGTTTAGAATTTATGGAAAATATAAAACCAAGCGAGATATCGGAAGTGCTGCTGCGGCAGTTGCAGGGCGTTGACCTCAGCGTCGGCTACGAGGAGGTCGGCCAGGTGTTGCAGGTAAGCGACGGCGTCGTTCGCCTCAGTGGCCTTACCCATGCCGAAGCCGGCGAGCTGCTGGAGTTCGACAACGGGCTCATGGCCGTCGTTATGAACCTCGAGGAGGACAACGTCGGTGCCGTGCTGCTCGGCCCCACCGACCGCATCGAGGAGGGAATGACCGCCCGCCGCACGCGCCGCATCGCCTCCATCAACGTCGGCGAGAAGATGATAGGCCGTGTCGTCGATCCCCTCGGCAATCCCCTTGACGGGAAAGGCGAGATTCTCGGCGAGAAGTGCGAGATGCCGCTCGAGCGCAAGGCTCCAGGCGTCATCTACCGTCAGCCCGTGAGCGAACCCCTCCAGACCGGTCTGAAGGCCATCGACGCCATGATTCCCATCGGGCGCGGACAGCGCGAGCTTATCATCGGCGACCGCCAGACCGGCAAGACCGCCATCGCCATCGACACCATCATCAACCAGCGTGCCAACTTCGAGGCCGGTCGCCCCGTCTATTGCATCTATGTCGCCATCGGCCAGAAGGGCTCCACCGTAGCGGGCATCGTCGATATACTGCGCAAGCGCGGCGCGTTGGACTACACCATCGTCGTCAGCGCCACCGCTGCCGACCCCGCAGCCCTGCAGTACTACGCCCCGTTCGCCGGAGCTGCCATCGGCGAGTACTTCCGCGACACCGGCCGTCACGCCCTCGTCGTCTATGACGACCTCTCGAAGCAGGCTGTGGCCTACCGCGAGGTCTCGCTGGTGCTGCGCCGTCCCTCCGGCCGCGAAGCCTATCCCGGCGATATCTTCTACCTCCACAGCCGTCTGCTGGAGCGTGCAGCGAAGATCATCGACCAACAGGAGGTGGCCGAGCAGATGAACGACCTGCCCGAGAGCCTGCGCGGCAGAGTACGCCCGGGCGGCTCGCTCACTGCGCTGCCCATCATCGAGACGCAGGCCGGCGACGTCTCCGCCTACATCCCCACGAACGTCATCTCCATCACCGACGGACAGATCTTCCTCGAGACCGACCTCTTCAATCAGGGTTTCCGTCCCGCCATCAACGTCGGTATCAGCGTCAGTCGTGTCGGCGGCAGCGCGCAGGTGAAGAGCATGAAGAAAGTGGCCGGTACGCTTAAAATCGACCAGGCGCAGTACCGTGAGCTGGAGTCGTTCACGAAGTTCTCCAGCGATATGGATTCCGTCACCAGCCTCACCATCGACAAAGGCCGCAAGAACAACCAGCTCCTCATCCAGCCGCAGTACAGCCCCATGCCCGTAGGCGAGCAGGTGGCCATTCTCTACTGCGGTACGCGCGGACTGATGAAGGACATCCCCGTTAGCAGCGTGCCGGAGTTCCAGACCGAGTTCCTCAGCCGTATGCGCCTCATGCACCGTGCCGATGCCCTCGAGCCCCTTGCCGCTGGACGCATCGATGCCGATATCCAGCGCATCCTCGAGTCCGTCGCTGCCGAAGTCGTCCAACGCATTAAAGTAAAGGAGAGTTTAGATTGATTTACGATTTGACGATTTACGATGTACTATTTATTTATCAATTGGATTATTTAGTTATTTACACATCGCGTCAATCAATCGTAAATCGTAAATAATAAAATAGTAAATAGTATAATGCCCAGCCTGAAGGAGATAAAGACGCGGATTGCGTCGGTGCGTAACACGCTGAAGATAACCTCCGCCATGAAGATGGTGGCGGCGGCGAAGCTCCATCATGCCCAGCAGGTCACCGTCGGCATGCAGCCCTACGAGGAGCAGCTTCACGCCATCCTCACCCATCTCCTCGCCTCGCAGCAGGTGATGGAGACGTTCGACAGCGCGCTTGTGGCCGACCGCGAGGGCTTCACCACCCAGACGCTGCCCGTCAAGGGCGATGCGAAGCGCGTGGCCATCGTCGCCTTCTCGTCGAACAGCGCCCTGTGCGGCGGCTTCAATTCCAACGCCATCCGCCAGCTGACAACCATCGTGAAGAACCTCCGCGAGCACGGCTTCCAGACCGCCGACCTCGATGTCTATACCGTCGGCCGCAAGGTGACCGATGCTGCCCGCCGCATGGGCCTCAATCCGATTGCTGAGATTGAATCCTCCGCCTCCGATGCACCCTCGTCCGTCCTCGCCCTTCAGACGTTGGCCGAGCATCCCAACTACGACGATGCGTCCGCCCTCGCGCAGCAGCTGATCCAATCGTTCGTCGATGACCGCGTCGATCAGATTATCCTCGTCTATAACCACTACGCTTCCACCGCCTCGCAGCCATCGGTCTTCGAGAACTATTTGCCGCTGGTTCTTCCGCGTCCGCTTCAGAAAAACTCCAGCCTCACGCCTCCAGCCGCTAATTCCTCCGTCCCCGATACCGACTCGTTCTGCATCCTCGAGCCGAGCGGTGCTGAAGTTCTGCAGGCCCTGCTCCCCAAAGTACTGCTGCTGAAGATCTATTCCGTCCTGCTCGACACCAATGCCGCCGAGCACGCCGCGCGTACCGTCGCCATGCAGATAGCCTCCGACAACGCCCAGAAGCTTCTCGACGAACTCACCCTCCAGTACAACAAGAGCCGCCAGCAGAAAATCACCGCCGAAATCCTAGACCTCGTCGGCGGCCTCCAACGCTGATGCAGTCTGCACAATAAAAGAAGGCTACGCAAAGCAAAATTACTTATGCTTCGCTACCATGCGGAAGGCGAGGGTGCCGCCGTCGAGGAGTTGCTGCTGGGTAATGGTGAGGGTAGGGAGGCGCTGGCCGTTCAAACGGATATCGCGGACGTAGATGGCGCGCGGGTCGCGACGGGGAGCGATGATGGTCAGGTCGCGGCCGTTAGGCAGGTGGAGAACGGCGTGATCGTAGAGGGGAGTGCCGATGGTGAAGTCGTCGGCACCGGCGTTGAAGGGATAGAAGCCGAGTGCAGAGAAGACGTACCACGCGGACATCTGGCCGCAGTCGTCGTTGCCTGCATAGCCGCAGGGACGGGCGTTGTAGAACGAACGGCGCACCTGATCGACGAGCTCCTGCGTGCGCCACGGGCATCCGGCGTAGTTAAAGAGGTAGGTGGTGTGGTGGGCGGGCTCATTGCCGTGGGCATATTGGCCGATGAAGCCGGAGGCGTTGCCGCCCGAGTCGCGTTCGTCGCTCTCGAGGGTGAAGCACTGGTTGAGTTTTGCGATGAAGCCTTTCGTGCCGCCGAGTAGGTCGATGAGCCCCTGCGGATCGTGGGGCACGAACCACATGTACTGCCAAGCGTTGCCCTCGATGAAGTAGGGCGTATCGTAGGCGAGGGGATTGAAAGGCTCGACGAGGCGTCCCTCGGTGTTCTTCGGACGGAAAAATCCGCTCTCGGCGTCGAAGAGATTGCGATAGAAGAGCGAGCGCCGTTCGAAACGCTCGGCATCGTCATCGCGTCCGAGGTAACGGGCGATGGCAGCTACGCACCAGTCGTCGAAAGCCTGCTCCATCGTGATGCTGACACTATTTCCCTGAAGATCGGCAGGCATATAACCGAACTCTTCCCAGACGTCGAAGGGCGAGTTGGTGTGCGGCTGGGTGCAGCTCG
>Ga0310690_10008829_pt1 | contig 12719 bp, 11 predicted proteins | sample AusTroGonzalo_MG_2_FD_207661 | JGI IMG/M metagenome (GOLD analysis project Ga0310690, IMG submission 207661) | Bovine rumen microbial communities from tropical cattle in Woodstock, Queensland, Australia - Gonzalo_04 (v2) (version 2) | ecosystem: Host-associated > Mammals > Digestive system >...
AAAAGAATTATGTCGGCTATCTTGGTTATCCAGCTGTTGATTTTAATTTCCCTGACGGTTACAATCTTGGCGGTGGCATCTATCAGTTGCATACCGTCACGGAGCAACTTCACAAGCCTATCACATATGGTATTCTGGCAGATTTTGAATCCAATAATGGCCACATGCAATTTGCGGCTGACTTCAATAGGTTGTTTTTCCGCTCCTATTGGTGGACTACGAACCCGAACGGATTCAGTTATCCCGAATGGCTACAAATCGCCACGACTGCTGATCTGAGCAACTACCTTCTCGCATCGACAGCCGCCAGCACATATCTGCCGCTGACTGGCGGCACATTGAGCAATGCAGCATGGGGTCAGCAGTTGCGACTCCTACGACCAGGCGCAACGCCGTCGCTCTATATGTCAGACGGCACAACAGATTTCTACATCTATCCTGATAACAGCACACCATCAAATAGGTGGTCTGTAGGATATACCGTTAGTGGTATTGACCATTACGACACGTTGGCTCTTACATCCGACTTGGCTGGTTATCTGTCGCTGAATGGAGGCTCGATGAACAATACCAATGTCGTATGGAACATGAATGCCGACTTGTTGGACGGCTTTCAAGGAACCGACATCTATCAGGCTGCGAGTTACGATATTGCCAATCCAAATACGTCCAACACATATCTCCGCATTGCCACAATCAGCATCCCCGGAAGCAATCTCGCAATGGGCGGATTCACAGCCATATTTACAAACCGTGAGGTTCTGAGAAATGACTCGTTCATATTGTATCTATCTATCCGACGGACATCAGTCAGCGATATTCAAGTCAATTTCTATTATATGCCGTTCGGAACGGCTGAGCCGAATAATATCTATGTCAGAAGTGATGATGGACAGACGTTCTATGTCTATATTGAATCTAATGCAAACCAATGGGCGACGTATTATCGTATCACCAAGATACAGAGAGATGGTTATGTCACCTTTGAAGGTTCCGGACTGACATCACCTATCAGCGGAACAGTTGTGAACGTGCAGGCCAGTCTCGGTGGCATAGTGTCGAATGCCGATATGCTTGATGGCTATCATGCAAACTACGGCGGCAATACCCCGTTCGGAACTATCCCCGTCGTACATGCTCAGGGGTTTGTTGATATAGGCAACTCTATTGAGATGCACTTCGATAATACCACTGGCTCAGACTTCTCGACGCGCGTTATATGTACTGGCAACTATAGCAATTCACTGAGTCTTCCGAGCGAGAGCGGGACGCTGGCGACACGCGAATGGATTGATGGTAATTATATCAGCATTTCGTTCTTCGAGACGTTGTTTAATGCTCTTAACTCTTCAGGCTATAAGGTCAGCGCCAACAATACCACTGGCATTGCCAGCATCAAGGCTATGTTCGGATTCTGGACTGATCAATATCTGAGCGCTCTCGGACTGAGTTCAGGAGGCAGCGGTGGCGGTACAACGCTCAACGAGCCGTTGGCATCCATCAACAGCGCCGGTCTCGGCACCCATCCGCTATCGGCTAACCAGGCTATCATTTGGAACGGCACAGCGTGGACGTATGGCTCGACTGGTGGCGTGACGAGCGTGGACATGACTATGCCTACCGGCTTCCAGGTCAGTGGTGGCCCGATCAGAAACAGCGGCACCTTCTTTGTGTCATTCGCCTCCGGCTATTCACTACCAACGGATGCCAAGCAGTCAAATTGGGACACAGCTTACGGATGGGGCAACCACGCCAGTGCAGGCTACCTACTCGCTTCGACAGCAGCCAACACCTATCTGCCATTGGCAGGAGGCACGCTGACCGGTAACCTCCAATTGGGCACCTCCGGCGCATCGTCTGACGATAGCGCCGACATCCTTTGGCTCTTTGGCAACGGCAACGAGAAGGCTCGTCTGTGGCTACCGAACTCACCGACGACCGCAGCAGGCCCGACATACCGACTCTATAATAGCAACGGCACACAGTTGGTTCAGGATCAGTTAGCCCTGCTGTCAGACAATGTGGCTTCGGCATCGAAACTGGCAGACAATAGCGCATACACGGCGTGGGGATTGACGTTCTTCACAAGTGGCACGCCCCGCACCATCAGCGGCAATATGTCTGATGTCGGAAATATCTCATTTGCCGCTTCAGGCAAGAACATCGGCGGTCTGATATACTTTGATACCACAAACAGCCGTATCGGTATCGGGGCGAGTTCGCCATCGTACCCATTCCACGTCGTAGGCAATACCTACATCGCAGGTACGTTGACATGCTCATCGAATATCAGTACAAGCACAACCATCAATGCTGGCGGAACGATTACGGCGGTTGACAATATCACCTCGTCGTATGGCAATATCGTGTCGTCGCTTGGCGACGTGATAGCATCCACAGGTGATGTCATTGCATCGGCAGGCAATCTGCTGACAGGTACCGCCGACGGCAAATATGTGCAGATAGGTCAGGTGAGACTGATTTATGACTCCAGGAACAATGCCATCAAGGTGCAGAAGGCTGACGGATCATCCGCTAACTTCTATGCCACGGGTGCTGTCTCTGCGCTCGGACTTTCCGGCGGCTCCGGCAGTGCCGATGTCGATACGCTGACGGTCAATACGCTGCGTATCGCCAGCAGTTACGACACTATTACCGCAAGCAGTGGCATGCACATCAGCAGCGCCTCCGCCATCTACCTCGGCGCACAGGCCGTTTACTTGAACAACAACACGTATGCAGACGGCAACGGCTACCTCCACACGGGCCGCGTCTATCTGTCGAGCAACGTCTATATCTACACCGACGGCAGCAACGCCAAGTTGGTCATCGGTTCCACAACTTATACCCTCACTAAATCGTAAACAATATGCCATACAATCCGACAACCAAAGAAGTGACCGCACCCATCAGCATCTATGACATCCAGAGGGTGATTGGTGTAGGCGACAATAGCATAGGTAATCTGTGTACGAATGCCCGTGTAAACATGTGGGCGAAGTATAAGCCTGTGCGCTGGCCGTCTATGGACACGCTGTCGGCACTTGCTTCCGGCGGTACGACGTGGGACCCGAACGCAGCAGCAGCTGTTGCTTGGTGGAAAGCGAATAACGGAGCTTATGGCTTATCGTTTCCATCCGTGACACTCCAAACCACAGTATCAGGTATGCAATCAGCCCTTAATACTTTGGCGACTTACATAGATGGCACTATGAACGGATGGGAGTACTTGAAGCCGAGAGGATACAACTATAGTGAGCATTACCGTTTTGCCGACTTTATCGGCTACAACCATCAGGCAGCACGCCCGATTCGTGGCGGTGCCACATACGATGTCTATGCCCGTAACGAAGTTGAAAGCGAATACGAGGCCCGCGTGGAATACATCGAGACCGCCGATGTTCCAGTTACCACACGAGACTATATAAAGCCAGACGATGTGGTTCTGAACGGATCGACGCTTTATCGAGGTTTGGTCATCTACGAGCGTGTCGGTACCGGTAGCAGTGCATATTACAATGCCGTCGCGTGGTGTACTGGCACTGAGTGGATTGGTGGTGGCATCTGGAACAGCCAGACAGACCCGCATTCCATATATAGTTCACAACTTGGGAAATATTATATCGAAACCATGCTTGAAAAAGCAAAGACATACTATATGCTCCCAGTCTATTTCACATGTGACTTGACACAACCGACTATTAATGGCACAAAAGCCAACCATTCCGCACAACTGGATTCAACGGCTTATAAGGCTATCCCGATGCCATATACAAACCTGCTCGGTTTTGACACCATACAGACTCAGCGCACGGTTGTTCTCACCAACAAGACTATCGCATCCGATTATAGTTTCGTTACGGACATCAAGGTGCTGAATACCGCATCGACTATCCTCAACGTACCATATACGGCAACACTCGTTAATGAAGAGTTTGTGGGTACGCCATCTACTTCGCCATCTGGCACATACCTGACTCCATTGATACAGGGGAATATAGACCTGCCGCAAAGCAATACGGCCACACTCGTCTGTACATTGAGTAAGACTATTCCTTCCAATATGAGGAATCATATCTGGAGCCTTTACTTTGACCTTGGCGGAACGATTTACAATATCGGACTGATCCAACCGGCTATACCAACTATTTAACAAATAAACATCAAGAATTATGGGAAACTTTGAAATCAAAAACAGAAGCCTGTCATCTCAGGCAGAGTACACAGATCAGGAGAATGGTCTGGTCATTAATGTGAATTTTAACGAGAATGCTGCTGAAGGCACTCTCCAGTCGATCAACGGTAACGTGCAGAAAGTGGACGACCGCGCTTATGTCGGCAACTTCAATGGCCGTCAGGAGAACGGAAAGATGATGTACACCATCAATGCCTCGCTCACTGACATGCCGAAGGTGCTCGCCGCCCTGACCGACATTGAGAGCCAAATCGCCGGTAATGTCGAATCTTAAACAATAGGAGAAAGGAACGATGAAGAAATCCCTGAAGAACGAGCAAATCTTGTCGGCATACAATATCGTGAGCACGGCAAAGTACGGCAAACTCGACGATGCCGACAAGATTAAGGTATGGAAGGTCACCCGCGCACTGAAGCCGGTGGCGACGAAACTGCGTGAGGACTCAGAGGACGCGGCACAGAAAATGAAGCCGACGGAAGATTTCGACGAACGTATGATGAAGGCTCAGGAATACGAGCGCATCATCCGTCAGCCAGACTTCGACGCTGCCACCCTGCCGATGGGTGCCTCTGAGTACGGTGAATTTATCAATGAATTTAAGAACTACCAGAAGTTGGTGAACGACTCCATCAAGGAGTTCGCCCAGGCCGAAGCGGAAATAGACATCGAGCCGATTTCGGAGGATGCCTTCGTCAAACTGATGGCCTCGAACGACTGGACGATGGAGCAGGTCACCATTCTGGGCGAAGTAATTTGTTAAGAAATGGAAATTACATTGGAAGCAATCATCAGTCTGATCACGCTCATAGTGAGTGGAGGTTCCATAGGAGGCTTTCTCTTCTGGAGGCAGACGAAACGACGGGCAAAGGCGGAGGCAGCACTTGCTGAAGCCGAAGCCAAGTTAAAAGAGGCCGAGGCAAAGAAAGCCGAGATAGAAGCCGACAAAGAGCGTCAGGACTATTATCAGCAGTTGGCAAAGGACTTGGCAGAGGATCGTGAAGACCGCAAGCGTCAGAATGATGAACTGCGGGCAGAGCGCGACCACTACAAAGAGAGCCGCGACAAGTACCGTGACCTCGCCGAGAAATTCGAAAACGAGTTGAGAAATTTGCGCCAGGCGAACGAGAAGGAGCGCGAGCAGAACAACGAGCGTATGGATGCTCAAGACCGAAAAATCGCCCGCATGGGCAATCAGATTGCTTCTATGCGCCCTTTTCAGTGTGGCGACCTCAAATGCAAAAAGCGCGTGCGCGTGATGGTATCGGAATGCGAGGAAATTGACCAGACCATCCGACCAGAATCGAATAAACAGAATATCGAACCATCAAACGAAGCATTATGACCACACAGATCAGTAAGAACTTTACGCTGGAGGAACTGACTGCCAGCGCCACGGCTAAGGCCAAGGGCATCCGCAACAACCCCGGTCAGACTGACATCGTTAACCTCTGCGGACTGGTGCATAACATTTTGCAACCGCTCCGCACGGCGATGGGCCACGCCATCAAGATAGGCTCCGGCTATCGCTCACTGGCACTCAACAGAGCCGTCGGCGGAGTCAGCAACTCGCAGCACATGCGCGGCGAGGCTGCTGACCTCTGCATCGACGGCGACATACAGAAAGGCAAACGGTGGTTCGAGTGGATCAAGGCCCACTGCGAGTTCGACCAACTCATCTGGGAGAAAAACCCCAAGACGGGCAACTACTGGGTGCATGTCTCTTATCGTTGCGACGGCAAGAACCGTCGGCAAGTCATTGATAAACTAATAAAGAAATAGACGCTATGTACGGAGAAGTGATAGACCCCTTCGGCAAATGGGCCGACATGCCGGAGATTCCTGAGCCGAAGCAGGAACCGAAGGAAGACGACGACCGAGCCGCTCATGTCATGGGCTGCCTCGCCGTCGTCGGTGCGCTGACTCTTTTTTTCATTACGATTATCATATTTATGTTGGTTTAATCTTACAATTTTAGTTATTGGAATTTTTTTAGTTAGTACTTTAGTTATTTGGGCTCGCAGCGGCGAGCCATTTTTTTTGCCAGAAAAACACACCCCGAAAAACACGGTAAACCCCCGACAGATTTTCTGCCATCAAATAGATTCTTTGGAAACATTTCCGAAAATCTTTGCAAACATTTTGGTAAATCTTTATAAACATTTGAAAAATGGCAGAACTGAAACTGAAAATCAAAAAGTGCGGTCTCGTCCGCAAAATCAATGACGAGAAAATAAAAGGTTACTACGGCAAAGTAATCACCAACGGCAAGGCTTCGTTTGACGAGATTGCCCGAGAGAGTGCCAAGAACACCACCCTCCATCCGAAGGAGGCATCACTCGCAGCAGAACTGTTGCTCGAAGGTGTCTGCGAGAAGATTAAGAACGGCATCATCGTGGATTTAGGCCCGTTGGGTGTGCTCTATCCAGCCGTATCGTCAAAGTGGGAGCAAGACCCCGATGACCTGAAGTTGAACGACATGCAGCCGAAGGTGAACTATGCAGCCAGCAACGGCATCCTCGCAGCCGTAAAGGGTGCATCACTCTCATGGGCAACCGCCGAGGAAGAGAAGAAGCCAACCACCGATGAGCAGGCAGGTGATGACGAGCCCGAAACTCCCGCCAATGGTGACGACAACCAGGGCGGCGACGACAACAGCGGTCTGGAATAAGACTTTTTTTAAGTTAGACTATATTTGACTTTACGCCTTGCCCGGCTCCCGCAGCGATGCGCGAGTCGGGCTTTTTTGTGCCTATTGGTAAACCCCCGCAACGTTTTCGGACGAATAGAAAAAGATGTGAACGATGGCAGATAGTATTATCAAATTGCGGCTTGAGAGCCAAGAGTATGATGCGAAGTTAAAGCGAGCCTCAGAAGGTTTGCAGCGTTATGCCGAAGGGTGCCGAAAGGCTGGCGGAACGCTTGAACATCTGGACGAAGGTGTGGAAGATTTCGTGAAAGAACTCGGCAAAATGGAAACAGTTGCTCATGGAGCCAAAGGTAAACTTGGTGAAATGACCAAAGTTTTCACAGACCTTTCCGTGGAATACAAGCACCTGACAGATCAGGAAAAAGCGTCCCCATTCGGAATTGCCTTGTCACAGAGTCTTGACCAGTTGAAAGTACGCATACAAGAATCTAAGCGAGAGTTAAGCGAGATAGGAGATGCTATCAATGGTGGATCATCTAAAGGTGGTGGTGGATTCTTCAGTGGTCTTGGCGACAAGATGAGTGGTGCCTTGAGCGTGTTTGGCGGTAACTTGATGACCAAAGGATTTGATTTAGTCGCCAACACAGCCTCTAATTTTGTCAACACTATCAAGGAAGCAGCAGCGCAAGGTATCGAGATGGCCAAGGCTGGTGAGGGTGTGCGACTCGCCTTTGAGCGACTGAATCAGCCAGGACTTCTTGATAACCTACGCGAAGCCACTCACGGTACTGTGACCAACCTCGAACTGATGAAGGCTGCGGTGAAGTTCAACGACTTCAAGTTGCCACTTGACCAACTTGGCACCATGCTCGCTTTTGCCCAGCAGAAGGCAAAAGATACAGGTCAGTCGATTGATTACCTCGTCGATAGTATCGTGACTGGTCTTGGCCGTAAGTCGCTGATGATTCTCGACAACCTCGGACTGAGTGCATCTGAAATCAAGGAGAAGATGGCTGAGACGGGTGACATGACAAAGGCTGTCGGTGAAATCATCCGCGACCAGATGGCTAAGGCTGGCGAGTACACCAGTACCGCTGCTGATAGAGCCACAGCCGCACAAGTGAACTTGCAGAATGCAATGGAGGAGTTCGGACGCACGCTGTTGCCACTCCAAGAGCAGGGCGTGACGTTCTGGAACGAACTCGAAATAGGTGCCATCAAGTTCCTTAATAACGGACTGAAAGAAGTCACCCCAGGTGTCATCGCACTGAAAGACGAAATCAGCGACCTATATGACGTTGCCGTAAATAATCCGTGGACTACTGGCTTCCTCGATTGGTTGGAAACTGGTCTTGACATCTCGACTCGTTTTCTGCCGTACATCTCAAAGATAAGGCAGGTGTTAGATGCCATTAAGGGAGCAGGCGGTTATCAGATGGATGGCAGCATCGGAGGTTTAATTCAAGGGTCAATCAAGACTGACACCATCACTGAAATCCCAGAGATTGTCATCACTGGCCACAAAAGGAACAAGACAAAAGGCGGAAAGACTACGCCTGACCCAATAGCAGGTTCTATCGACGCACAGACGAAGATGGTGCAGGACTTGCAGAAGGCTTGGCGTGCTGCTGCCGACGACGATAGCCGTAAGAAGATAAAAGACCAAATCGACGAAGCACAGTACTCGCTCGACCTGATGACGGGAAAGATAAAGCAGCGTCCAAAGATAGGGGCTGTGGATATGGGCACATTCGCTCCAAACTTCGGGCAGTCCAACTTGAAGGAGTTGTATGACGTAAAACTTCAAACACGGACACCGCTTGACATACTCATGGAGCAGTTGCAGAAACTGACGACGTGGCGCGATTCGTCTCTAAGTTCTGGTGACTGGAAGATGCGCAATGAATATGTCAAGAGCAAAGAGGGTGAAATCAAGAAATACAAAGGTGAGGATAAAGATACCGACCTTGATAAATTCAATAAGGACTTCTCGAAGGTGACGAGTGGCGTTGGTAGCATCGTGAGCGGCATCCAGAGCATGGGCATCGAACTGCCGCAGGAGTTGCAGAGCATCTTTGGCGTTTTGCAAGGTGTCAGTTCCATCATGAGCGGCATTTCCGTGATGTTGGCGTTGATACATGTAGATACAAAAGTCACGGCAGCAGCAACAACCGCTGATGCAGCCATCCCGTTCTTTGCCCGTGGCGGTGTCGTGCCACATGCGGCAGGAGGCTATATGGTTCCAGGCACGCATTATAGTGGGGACGTGACCCCCATACTGGCGAATGCCGGTGAGGTTGTGCTTAACAGAGCGCAAACGGCAGGGCTGGCGCAAGAGTTAGAGGGTGGCGGCACGCGGAACATCCATGTGTCCGGCACGCTGCGTGGCACGGATCTTGTGATCGCCATCGACCGTGCGCTTCAGGCGACGGGTCGCGGCGAACTGGTGACGTGGGGGAAATAATCATTTAATAAATATAAGAATATGGCAGTACTTGGAAATAACATCTTTATATCGCTCGACGGTGCAACGGTGATCGCCGGCACGAAGGCGAACGACATACAGACGGACTCAGAGGCTATCCCCATCGCTTCGGCCACGCAGCAGCAGTGGGAGGAGGTGATTGCAGGGCGCAAGTCGTGGAACACCTCAGTCAGTTGGCTCCTGCTGACGAATGCCGCCCTGCTGCGGTTGCTCGACACTGGGCTGATGGTGACGGTCACCATCATGACACGCGACGCAAGCGTGAAGTTGCAAGGGCAGGCGCTGATCACCAACTGTCACCTGACGCTGACGGAAGGCAACCTCGCACAAGGATCGTTCGCCATGCGCGGCTCCGGTCCGCTCGCGGTCGTACCTCAATCGTAGGGAAACTTTCGGAGCAGCGAGCGCCATGAGTGCTCGCACTCGGATGGCCGAGTCGTGACGAAAGTCACCGAATGCGCAGCATACGGTAAACCCCCGACGCATAATCGGGGGTTTAGTAGTTAAAAACATCAAGATATGAAATGGTTGACATTAGACTGGATCAAGAAGCATTCGCGCATTGACTTTGCCTGCGAGGATGAACTGCTGGAACTTTATGGAGAGGCCGCTGAAGAGGCGGTGCTGAACGTATGCAATCGGAGTTACATGGACGTGATGGAGACGTATGGCGAGGTGCCGAAGAGCCTGTACGTGGCCGCACTGATGCAGGTGGAGGCGAGTTACGACTATCGGTCTGCCGTGTCGCCACAGAACCTCTATAACGTGCCTGGTTTCAGCTTCCATGTGAAGCCTTACATCAAGTTAGCAAGTAGTAACGAAAATTCAAATAATCAAGGATATGGCAAATGCAAAAATCTTTAGAATCAATTATAAGTCGGACTTTATTCTGACTTTGGAGAGTGATGCAGGGTGGATGACCCCATTTTGTATTAAGTTTTGGACTGGCGCGCCGTCTCAGGCTTATTACGTGCAATGGGACGGCACAACATACACCCATTGCACGTATGACCCCAGCGAGCCGACGAAGCTCACGGTGCAGTTCGATGACCACGGTCTACCCATCGGAGACCTGAAGTTCCAAGTGGCATATCACTTCACGGTGGCAGACTTCCCCGACGATACGGAGGACGAGGTGCTGAATCAGGCGAACATCACCACCGAAATCGACGGCGAGACCTACCAAGTCATGCTCGACTTCACCGGCGAGACGGCTCCAGAGATTCAGTTCGCGCTACCGGCCTACGCTAACGAGGCGCAACGCATAGCCAACGAACAGCAGCGCATAGCGAATGAGCAGCAGCGCATCGAGGCGGAACAGCAGCGCGAACAGGCATCAGCAGCAGCCGTGGAGGGTGCCGAGAACGTGAATGCGGAACTCGATGGCAACACTCTGACCGTGACCAACCGCAACGGCGTGACTAAGAGCGTGAACACCAAGGGCGAGAAGGGCGACACTGGCGCTCAGGGTCCGCAAGGCATCCAGGGTGAGCGCGGCCCACAGGGTCAGACTGGCCCGCAGGGACAGAAAGGCGACACCGGCGCACAGGGTCCGCAAGGTCCGCAAGGTGAGAAGGGTGCCACGGGTGATTGCATCTATCCCGTCTTTGATGTCACCGACGACATGCACCTCATCAGCAATCCTGGTGTTGACATGATCAGCGTCAGCGACGACGGTCATCTGAAAGTAGATTATTAACGAATAAAAAGACATAAATCATGGAAAAAGATTATGGTAAAATCGCCTTGACGAATGGCGGTGTGTGGGCACAGCAGACCCCCTACGAGAAGCTGACTATGGTACGACGCAATGGTCAGAGTTACATATCTTTCAAGGCCAGCACGGGTGTTGACCCGCTGACCGATGTCAATCCTGTGACGGGCATCGGCACGTATTGGTTTTTGACTGCCGAGAAGGGCGACAAGGGCGACAAGGGTGATGCCTTCACCTACGACGACTTCACGCCTGAGCAGTTGGCTGCGCTGACGGGTCCACAGGGTCCGGTTGGTCCACAGGGTCCGAAGGGTGAGACGGGTGCGACTGGTGCTACCGGCGCACAAGGTCCTCAGGGCATTCAGGGTGAGCAAGGTCCGCAGGGTGAGACTGGTCCACAAGGTGAGCAGGGCATCCAGGGTGAGACGGGTGCGACTGGTGCTACTGGCGCACAGGGTCCTCGCGGTGAGCAGGGCGTGCCTGGCACAGCGGCCACCATCCAAATTGGTACCGTGACCACGGGACAGCCTGGCACCGATGCCTCAGTTACCAATAGCGGCACACAGCAGGCAGCCGTGCTCAACTTCGTCATCCCACAGGGTGCGAAGGGTGACACGGGCGAGGTATCTCAGGCCGAACTGGAGGCTGCTGTTGAGCCGTTGGCACGTCAGGATGGATTCTACGAGAACTTGACTTCCGGCAACGCCCTGAACATCCTGTCGGAGGATGTGGTGACGGAGCAAACCACTTTGGGGGTTACTGCCCCGGACTCGGAGATTGGCAACGGGTCGGCGAGGATGCAGACCATCGAGGGTGATGGCGTGGCGTGGAGCCAGTTGTACGACAAGATGGCGGGGGGCTCGAGCGTGGCTTCGGAGCAGGCGCAGCTGGAGTTCCTCTTCGGCAAGGTGGTGGAGAGATTCTCCAACAACGCTGGTACTACGCCGATGGGGAGCCTGTTCCTGAGGGAGTTCCTGACGGGGGCGGACCTGACGGGCAGGGTGGCCGTGACGGGCGAAGGATTCGTGCCTGCCGTGACGGAGGAGAACCTGAGCAACTATACGGGTCTTCATTATAAGGTGAGGGCGACGCATGCCGAGGCGGTACAGCGCAGCGGCGAGGAGGGCAGCTACACGTACTCGTCGGCGTTCTTCGTGGGCGGGGCGAACTTCAGCGCATCGGCCAAGAGGAACGTCATCGACATGGCGTTGGCGTTTGGGATTGAAGGCGACGGCAGACCAGGCTACCCGCCATGTACACTCCCAACCTCGGCTCCTTCGACGCTGGCTCAGATGTATGGCTGGCTTGGGCAGAAGGTGGGTCTGCGCGACGACTATGACTACAATGGCGGTGAGCTGATTGGCGTGAAGGTGCTCCAGCTGCGCTCGATGCCGGGCGTGAACTTGCTCGACCCGACCTCAGGCGTGGCCCTTTGCCCGTTCTACGAGTGGGAGAATGCCGACGGCCTGTATCGTGTAGTGGCCAAGAACGGTGCGGTCATCAGCGGTGTGGCGGCTACGGCTCTGGGCGGTCAGCCCGTGGCGGTGGTCGAAGTGACGGCTGGAAGCGTTTACGAGGTGAGCGTGCCGGAAGGCGACGCGGTGGTGATGCAGGTGACGCTCTCCAGCGGTAGCCTGGCGGACTGCGCCTGCTGGCAGGTGTGGGACGACGCGACGC
>Ga0310690_10008830_pt1 | contig 12719 bp, 14 predicted proteins | sample AusTroGonzalo_MG_2_FD_207661 | JGI IMG/M metagenome (GOLD analysis project Ga0310690, IMG submission 207661) | Bovine rumen microbial communities from tropical cattle in Woodstock, Queensland, Australia - Gonzalo_04 (v2) (version 2) | ecosystem: Host-associated > Mammals > Digestive system >...
ATCAACAAGGTTGGTAAGGTTCGTCGCGCTAAGCTTTACTATCTGCGCAAGCTCACTGGTAAGGCTGCCCGTATCAAGGAGAAGCGTCGTGCCATCACCGCTGAATAAGAAAAGCAAAAAAGAGGTTCCTTCATCACGAGGAGCCTCTTTTTCATTTGTAGTTCTTGTCGGCACTGGTCTCACCATGTAGCGCCTCCTGAAAGGATTCCCAATCCTGAAATCCCACGAAGAGCGACAGCCTGTCCAAGGCTTTCTTGTCGGGCTTGCGGATGATCTCCTTCTCCACAGCCTCCAACAGTTTTTTAAGGGCTAAACGTTTCTTCTCCATAACTTACTATTAATTTTGGTGCAAAATTAATAATAAATTGAGAATTAAGAAATAAGAATTAAGAGTTTTTTTGTACCTTTGCAGCAAAATTCAGAAAATCCATCATAAAATGAAAGAATTAGCACTCAAGTACGGATGTAATCCCAACCAGAAACCCTCGCGCATCTTCATGACGGAGGGAGAGTTACCCATCGAAGTGATTAACGGTCGTCCTGGATATATCAACTTCCTCGACGCCTTCAACGCCTGGCAGCTCGTGAAGGAGCTGAAGGCTGCCACTGGTCTGCCCGCAGCAGCCTCTTTCAAGCACGTCAGCCCCGCTGGCGCCGCCGTAGGCCTGCCCCTCTCTGACACGCTGAAGAAGATCTACTTCGTGGACGATGTGAAGGATCTCGACGAGAGTCCTATCGCCTGTGCATACGCCAGAGCCCGTGGTGCCGACCGCATGTCGAGCTATGGTGACTTCGTAGCCCTGAGCGATACCTGTGATGCTACCACCGCCAAGCTGCTGAAGCGTGAAGTGAGCGATGGTGTGATTGCCCCCGACTTTACCCCTGAGGCTATCGAGATACTGAAGGACAAGCGCAAGGGTACCTATAATGTGATTAAGATTGATCCCACCTACGTGCCTGAGCCCATTGAGCGCAAGCAAGTATTTGGTATTACCTTCGAGCAGGGCCGCAATGAGATCAAGCTCGACGATGATGCCCTCTTCGAGAATATGCCTACGCAGAACAAGACCTTCAGTGTCGAGGCCAAGCGCGATCTGATCATCGCCCTCATCACCCTGAAGTACACCCAGAGTAACTCTGTTTGCTACGTTAAGGATGGTCAGGCCATTGGTATCGGTGCTGGTCAGCAGAGCCGTATTCACTGTACCCGTTTGGCTGGCAACAAGGCCGACATCTGGTGGTTGCGCCAGCATCCGAAGGTGATGAATCTGCCCTTCGTAGACAATATCCGTCGTGCTGATCGTGATAACACCATCGACGTGTACATCTCAGAGGATCACGACGACGTGCTGCGTGATGGCACCTGGCAAATGTTCTTTAAGGAGAAACCCGAGGTGCTGACGATGGAAGAAAAGAAGGCTTGGATTGCCCAGAACACCAAGGTAGCCCTGGGTTCGGATGCTTTCTTCCCCTTTGGCGACAACATTGAGCGTGCCCATAAGAGCGGCGTGGAATTCATTGCCCAGGCCGGTGGCTCTGTTCGCGACGACAATGTGATTGAGACCTGCGACAAGTACGGTATAGCTATGGCCTTCACTGGCGTAAGATTATTCCACCATTAATATGGACGATTTTCAGAATATACTTGAGAACGGCATCAACTTCGGGCGTGGAGGTGACAAGCCGAAAGACGATGGCAAGGTGAAAACCAAAGCCAAGAAAAAGAAGTATATCACTGGTGCCCATGGTAGCGGTTCAGCAAGGCAGAAGGCCAAGTACCGCGAACAGCGCGCCAACAGACATAAGCACTAAGATAGCAATCCCCCGCCAATTGGCGAGGGATTCTTTTTATTCTTCATCATCAGGAGCATTGTCGTCGGAGAGCTTCACCAACCGGTCGATGGCCTCCGTGATCTTATCCACATTCTCCGTAATGCGCTGGTGCATATCGACACGTTCCTTTTCCGTCGGGCTGAAGTCTGGACTGCTCAGCACCTGCGAGAAACCTGCCACCACATTCAGGGGCGTACGCAACTCACGACCTATGCCACTGATGAGTCGCGACTTCATGCGAGCTGCATCCTCGGCTTTATCCAACGCATCCTGCAGGGCATTGTTCTGTTTCCATATTTTCTTTATCAACCTTCGACGACCCATGATGTAAATCACCAGGAAGAAGACAGTTACAATAATTAGCCAGTTAGTCATGCGCTTAACCAGTTTCTTGTTAACTTCAGCTTCTTCCTGACTCAGGATCAGCTGGCGTTCAGTAGTCAACTCATCGAAATTGGCATTCTGCGTAACACTAAACATCGAGTCGAGGTTGCAATACAATCTGCGCATAGCCTCGTAGCTGTTATTCATGTCGCCAGCCATGACGTAGACACGAATCACACTCAAGGCGCTGTCAACCTTTGTATTCTCGTTCTTGATGATATTAAGGGCCTCGTCGTACCTGTGATTGTATGCCGCCTTGGCAGCCTCCATGATCTGATCGTAACGATGGTTGAAGTCAGGATGATTCTGCTGCTTCAAATAATCGTAACGCTCATAGAGCAGATTAAACTCCTTGGGGTCGGTATTCGTCAGAAAAGTAATGAATGCCTTATAGGCTATCGACAAGGAGAGGAACTCCATATTGTCGATCTTCTTGGCCAGCTGTATCGACTTGTCGGCATAGTCGAGCGCCTTGGCAGGAGCCTTCAAATTCAGCAGGTCGGCCAGATTCAGATAGGTGGTCATCGTGAACTTAGGATCGTTATCGCCCACCTCCTGAAGAGCCTGCAGATAATATTTCCTAGCCTTCGGACCATCGAAACTGGCACGATAAACATCGCCAAACAATCCCGTTGCCAGATAGTAATACTTGCTATCACCATTCTTACGCATAGCCTCATCCAACTCACGGGCCGTCTTCATGGCCTTGTAATTATGCTGATGACGCACGTCGTAAAAGCCCTCGTTGCACTTGATCTTATAGAAATCAAACCAACGATTGTTATCCAGAAGGAACTCTTCGTAGTCATGGGCCAGTTTATAGAATTCCTCTTCGGAATCCTTTTCATAAAGTTCGCGGAACTGTCGGAACATCTCCAGCATTTTCTCTTCTGCTTCTGTATATGCAGAAACAGCAGAAGGACTCAGCAGGAGTAGCAGAGCCAGAAGGCTTATTCGTATGTATCGTCTCAATCTCTTAATTGGTTATTAATTATGGGTGCAAAAGTACAACCTTTCGTTGGATTCTGCAAGCATTTTGCAAAAAAATATCTATATTTCTTGGAAACAATACGAAAAAAGACTAACTTTGCAGTCAAAAGTGGACAAACAACTACAAATAATGAAACGAATCAGACTTTTCTTTGCCGCAGCACTGATGCTTTGCCTAACCACAGCCCAGGCCCAGAAATATGTGGGAGGTGACCTCTCAGTACTGTTGAAATACGAGGATCAGAACGCCACCTATCTGGATAAAGACGGCAAGGCCATCGCCGATGTGCTGGCTTTCGTAAAGCAACAGGGATGGAATACCATCCGCGTGCGACTGTTCGATGATCCTTCGAAGGATACGGATAAGAACGTATGTCAGGATATAGAATATGTGAAGAAGCTGGGCAAGCGCATTAAAGATGCCGGACTCTACTTTCTGCTCGATTTTCACTACTCTGACACATGGGCCGATCCTGGAAAGCAGACCATACCAGCACTCTTTCTCACAGTAAATACCCCCGTTTACAATTACATCTACAATTATACCAAGGAAGCTTTACAGGCATTAGTAGCCAATGGTGCCACGCCCGACTTGATACAAACGGGCAATGAAATCAGTTTCGGCATGCTTTGGGATGATTGCAAGGTAAGTGCCAACAGCGCTTGGAACGCCTATCTCGACACCAATTGGGATCATTTTGCCACAGCCCTGAAGAATGCCTCAAAAGCCTGTCGCGAGATATGTCCCAATGCAAAAATCATCATCCACACAGAACAATGTGCCAATAACCCCACGCTCGACGTGGCTTTCTTCAAGCGCATTAAGCAGTATGGCATCGACTACGACATCATCGGCACATCGTACTATCCCTATTTCAAGGGACCGCTCTCCAATCTTGACGAAGGTCTCTCTCAATTAGAGATTTATTTCCCCGATAAAGAGATACAGATTGTGGAGACGGGCTATCCCTCGAAGTGGGCCGTATCAGGTACCACCTACGACTACACCTTTGTCTACCCCTATTCCCACGAGGGACAGCGGAAATATACGGCCGACCTGATAACCATGCTGAAGAAGCATTCGAAGGTGAACGGACTCTCCTGGTGGTATGCCGAGGCTAATGCCAAGGGGTGTACGGGAAGTCTGAAGGAAGGTTGGTATAACGCCTCGCTCTTCGACAATGAGACGGGAAGAGCCCTGCCTGCCCTCTACGAGCTAAAGAACTATAACGACGGGAGCACCAACATACCTATTATTAATAAGGAGGATTCTGATGAAACCTGGTACAGCCTTGATGGGCGAAAACTCCCAGACACGCCTAAAAAAAAAGGCATCTACGTCAATCATAACCAGAAAAAGATAATAGCCCGCTGATTGGCGGGCTATTATCTTTCCTATTTAGAAGTTCAAGTCTTTGCCTCGATAGAACTCCAAGAGTGCGTGTTGGTAAAGGTTCTCATAACGGGCCTGAACCAAGTCGGACTCGGCCTTCAGGTAGTTGTTCTTCGACTCGTTGAACTCTGTAATGGTAGCCTTGCCGTTCTCGTACTTGGCCTGCACCAGCTGGAAGGCATCCTTCGAACTCTGTACAGCCTCAGCAGAACTCTTTTCCTTGGTCTGAGCATTCAGGGCATTATAGTACACCTGCTGGATTTCCTTGTAGAGTGTCTTCTTGGTGTTCTCGAGTTGCAACTGCTGTGTCTCCTGCTCAATGCGGGCATTACGGATATTGTTGCGCGTCTGGAAACGGTTGAAGATGGGCACACTCAGATTAAGACCGATATACTGCGAGAAATTATTCTCAAGTTGTTTACCAAGTGCATCGTGAGGGAAGCCTGATGTGGTGTAATAGTTCGTTCCAAGACCAGCAGAGAACGACAGCGAGGGATAGTTGGCTGCCTGTTGGATCTTGATATTATGGTCGGTACCTCTCAGTTTCAACTGCTGGGAGAGGATCTCCGGCTTCACACCAAGGGCCTCGGCATAAACAGCATCAGGTCCTATCAGCCCCATGTTAGCCAAGACATCGAGGCTTTCCGATGAAGGACGCACAATCGAGAAACCATCAGGACTAGGAAGTTCGAGCAACTGAGTAAGATCAAGGATGGCCAGACGACAGTTATTGTCAGCCTGTGTTGCCGTGAGTCGGCTATTGGCCAGGGTAGACTTCTGTGAAGAGAGTTCTGCCTCGGAAGCCTTGCCATTATTGACGAAAGCTTGAAGACGAGCCACCTGAGCTGAGTCGATCTCTATCTGGCGATGGGCCACGTCGGCAATCTCCATATCGTAGAGAATCTGCACATAAGCCTTAGCCACCTGCATACGTATATCGTTCTTGGCCTTCTCCAGATCGGCTGTGGCAGCCTCAAGGTTCAACTGGCTCAGCTTAATCTGGTTAGGAATCTGGAAGCCCGTAAAGATGGGCACGCTCGTAGAGAGCTGCAACGACGTATTACTGGTGTTGGTATTGGTGTAAGTATTCTCCGCCGTCAGACCACGTCCGAATGAGAAGTTCTGTCCGAGACTTCCACTCAGATCCGGCAGACGGGAGTTCTTCGCCGTAGAAAGCTGGATCTCCTTCTGGCGACACTGGTTCTGCTGCTGCTTGATGCTGATGTTATGCTCTACGGCATAGTCGCAACACTCACGCAGGCCCCAAGCCTTTTGCGCACTTACTGTGCTAAATGAGAAATGATAAATGATAAATGATAAAGCTATCACCTTCATCAGATGCTTATTTGCCATATTCATTCGTTTTTTACTTGTCATCACTGTCTGCTACAATCTCTGGGCCACGAACCTTATCCTTGGTGGTGATGCCCTTCTTAATCTCAATATTCACACCGTCAGAGAGACCCGTCTCCACATAAGTACGATCGTAGGTCTTGTTCTTGCCCTCACCCTTGATGATATATACAAAGGTACTGTCGCCACTAAACTCGATGGCACTCTCAGGAATGCTGAGCACCTTATCGGCTCTGGCCAGCACTATCTCTGCATTGGCACTGTAGCCTGCACGGATCTTGCCGCCCTCTGTGAGTTTCACAGCAGCCTTGATTTCAAACTGGTTGGTACCATTGCTCTCCACAGCCTTTGGCGAGATGTACTCCAAGGCAGCGTCAAACTTCAGGTCCTGCAGGGCACCGATGGTAATCTTCATGTTCATGCCGTTTACCAACTGACCAACCTCAGTCTCATCAATGTTACCACGGAAAATCAAGTCGTTCATGTTAGCCACAGTAGCGATGGTGGTACCATCGTTAAAGGTATTCGAGAGGATAACCGAGTTACCCACCTTTACTGGGATATCAAGGATGATACCACTGATGGTTGAACGGATAAGCGTAGAAGAGGCTTTGGCATTCGACTTTGACACACCGTCGCGCACTACCTCGAGTGCATCCTCAGCAGCCAGTTTCTCGTGCTTAGCCTGAGCCAAGGCCACTTTACTCTTATCATACTCATCGGCACTCACCAACTTCTGGTTATAGAGATTCTCCTCACGCTGGTAGTCAGTCTGAGCCTGCTTCAGGTTGATCTCAGCCAAACGCACGCGCATCTCAGCACTTGAGAGCTGAGCCATATCAGGAATCACTTTTACCTTGGCAATCACGTCGCCAGCATTCACATAGTCGCCTGGTTCCTTCAGCAATTCTGAGATGATACCAGAGATCTGCGGCTTGATGTTTACCTCATTACGAGGCTCTATCTTACCTGTGATAATGGTGGTTTTCTGGATACTGTCCAACTTAGGAGTAAACTCATTGTAAACCACTTCCTTGGGTTGGCTCTTTTGCCACAAGAACACGAATGTTCCAATGAAAATCAGCGCTACGATAGCGGCGATAATCAGTTTGCTGTACTTTTTCATACTTTTATTTTGTTTTATTGTTCTATTCTATTCAAAAATATTATTCATCTCGCATAGCGTCGACAGGTTTTATGCTCATCGCTCTGGCTGCAGGGGCCAAGCCTGCCAGCACACCTAACGAACTCACCACGAAGGCGCAGAAGATAGCTGTCCAAAAGCCTACCTGGAAATGAGTCTGTATGATACCATCCTCGGTATTAGCCATCTCCAACATCTGCAGTATCATCACTCCAAACAAGATGCCGCTCATGCCCGCCACCAGCGTCAGCACGATACTCTCTGAGATAATCTGCGAGAGAATCATTGTGGGGGTGGCACCGATGGCACGGCGGATACCTATCTCTGTGGTGCGCTCCTTAACGGTTACCATCATGATGTTCGATACACCAATGGCACCAGCAAACAAGGTTCCAAGACCCACCAACCAGATAAGAATGTTGACGCCCTTGAACAGATTACTGAAGATCTGGAACATCAACTCCGTGTTAAAGATAAACACGCCTTGATCGTCTGTTGGATCTATGTAGTGCGCTCTGGCCACTGTCTCACGGATACGTGGGGTAATCTTACTCATCACCACACCAGGACGACCAGTAGCAGCAATGACATCAACCGCATTACCACGATTAAAGGCAGCCTGCATCGTGGTGATGGGGATGGTGACGCGCTCTTCAGAGCGACCACCAATCGTAATACCACCTGAGCTATAGTCAACGCCAACCACCTCGTAATAGGTAGAATCCACGCGGATCTTCTTACCACAAGGGTCGCCGCCTTCCTTAAACAGGTCCTTGTATATCTTCTTGCCAATCACACACACCTTACGTTGTTCCTGAATGTCCATCTCGTTGATGAAACGTCCATAGTATATCTTTGGTGTGATGATACTCACTACTTCAGGCACAGCACCCTGCATTCTGGGGGAAGTTTTCTGGTCGCCATAGTAGGCTGTAGAACCACGTCCCATCAGTATCGGAGCCACAGCTTCTAATTCAGGTACCTGCTGTTTCAGGCGCTCCACATCCTTATATACCATATACCAACTACGTCCCTTGCGGAATCCCTTATAGGGTTTTGAGGTTTGATCGGCACCCACAATGATAGTGTTCTGTGCAAAGCCTTCGAAGTTGCTGTATAGCATCTCCTTCATGCCCTGTCCGCCACCCATCAGGGCTACGAGCATAAACACACCCCAGAACACACCGAATCCGGTGAGGAACGAACGCGACTTATTGCGAGTCAGCGTGTCGATGATTTCTCTGTATGAATCAATATCTATTCTCATAATCAGTCAGCTCTTAATGCCTCGATGGGGCGGATTCTACTTGCTTTATAGGCGGGGATGAGTCCTGCGATAGTACCAGCTATCACCATCACCATTGTTGCTTCGATACACACATCCAGCCCCACGGTCGGATCAACAAACAAGGTAATCTTCTGTACACCCAGGTCTGTCACCGAATGGCCCAGTGTGGCATCCATATACTCATTGGCAAAGATGCCGAACAGCATGCCTAAGTAGCCAAAGAAGGTGGTGATGATCACACTCTCCGTGATAATCAGTTTCAGGATGCTCCATGGTTTGGCACCAATGGCCTTACGGATACCAAACTCGTGCGTGCGCTCCTTCACAGTAATCAGCATGATGTTCGACACACCCACGATTCCAGAGAGCAATGTAAAGAGTCCTATCACCCAGAGGAACGTGTGGATGAGGGCAATACCATTATCCATCTGCATACCCTGCGTATAGTTGTTCCATATCCAGATGGCACGCTTGTCCTCAGGATGAGCCTGGTGCATACCATTCAGGCGGCGACGATAGCCCTTTTCAAAGTCCTCGTTTGCCTCCTCCGTGTTCAACCCATGGAAGGTAAACTCAATACTACCCATACTGGGGGTATTGGCACCATAAATACTCTTGATCGTGGAGTACGACGAATAGGAATTACCCCAGCCCTCGTCACGACCTTTGTAGATACCGACCACCTTGAATGAGTTGTTGTCCACCTTCACGAACCTACCCAATAGCGACTTATAATCCTTGGGGGCCAGTTCCTTAGCATGACTGTCAGCGAGCACCAACACCTTACGGCGTTCCTTCAGGTCGATATCGTTGATGAATCGGCCACAGATAAGATGGGTCTTGACAATCTGGGTATGAACAGGATATACGCCAGCTATCTGGATGCTCTTAAAATTCTCGCCATAACTCACTGTGGAAGTAGTGTAATAGCAGGCTCCCACTTCATCGACATTCTCGGTAAACTCCCTTTCGGTAGCTTCCATATCGTGCCTGTTCAGCTGGATGCTTCGGCCTTCCTTCATACCCTTATAAGGTTTAGAAGTGCGTCCACCATCCACCTCTATCGAGTTGGTAAGGTAGTCGCTGCTCATCTTCATGGTGGCATTGATGAGTCCGTTGCCGGCTCCCAACAGCACGATGATCATAAAGATACCCCACGCCACAGCAAAGCCCGTGAGCGTCGTGCGGAGCTTATTCCTCCGTGCCGTCTGCCATATTTCAGTGATTATATCGTGCATAGCTATTACTTCATCATGCCGTTAATACCGAATGGACTGGCATTATGGTTCAGGTTCTCTTCTATCTGACCGATGATGCCATCCTTAATATGTACTATCTTGTTCGTCTCATTCGCCACACCGCTCTCGTGAGTCACCACCACGATGGTCATGCCCTCGTCCTGGTTCAACTGCTTGAGCAACTGCATCACCTCCACCGATGTCTTCGAATCCAATGCGCCCGTAGGCTCATCGGCCAGGATAATCTGTGGACGGGTGATGAGTGCTCTGGCTATTGCCACGCGTTGCTTCTGTCCTCCCGACAGCTCATTGGGGTAGTGCTCCGCCCAGTCGAGAAGGCCCAGACGCTCCAGATACTCCAGAGCCATCTGATGGCGCTTCTTCCTGGACACCCCTTGATAAAATAATGGCAACTCAACGTTTTCCACGGCGGTCTTAAAAGAGATGAGATTAAACGACTGGAAGATAAAACCTATCATCTTGTTGCGATACTCGGCAGCCTTGCGCTCCGAGAGGTTCCAGATGGGAACACCTGCGAGTTCGTAGGTGCCTGAATCGTAGTTGTCGAGAATACCTAATATATTCAATAAGGTACTTTTGCCCGAGCCTGAGGCGCCCATAATGCTGACGAATTCTCCTTTCGCAATGTCGAGTGATATGCCCTTTAGCACATGAAGCGGCTGGGCACCCTGATAGGTCTTGTTAATGTCTTGTAAGTGTATCATAAAAACAATCTTAATACCTTAGTTTACCTTTGATTTTGTTTGTTTGACGCCAAATACCATCGAAAAGTTTCATACTTTTGAAGAAAACTGCTATTCTTTAACATTCTGTAAGCTTTTGTAGGCTTCTTCAACATCTTCAATGGTGATGTCGAGCAGCTGCATCTGACGGAACAGCTCTGGCAGACGCTCCTTCATAAACTCCTTCTTACGGGCTTTCAGAATCTGTTTCTTCGCGCCTTTCGTTACGAAGTAGCCCAGACCACGCTTGTTGTAGATGATCTCCTCACGCGCCAATTGCTCATAGGCTTTCACTGCCGTATTGGTATTTACCTCCAGGAGCACTGCATACTCACGGACTGACGGGATATGGTCATCGTCCTTATATACCCCAGAGAGAATCTCGTCGCACAGACGATCGGCTATCTGGATATATATCGCTTTATCATTAGTAAAAATCATACGTTCAACCATTTATTGTTAATAACCTGCATACGGGTAAAGAGCTTGTACGAGAGCCAGTAGTGGATCACAACCAGTGCCCAACAACCGATGATAAACGACCAATACAGAAGGGCATTGGTTACTTCGCCATTATTGACGATAGAGATACTCTTGTCCTCCATTCCAAACCATACGACAACCCATTCAACAACCTTGAAGAGTACGACAAAGTACAACATAACCGATACACTCGTCAGGATAATATGCTGTTTACGGAACAGCGAACCTCCCAAGATAAAGAGCGACTGGATATACAGGCAGACGGTAAAAAGGCAGAATAGGAATAGAGACAGATTTTTTTCCACATTGAAGATCTCAGCCACCAGCGATACACTCCACATCATAACACGACCATCCATTACATCCACCAACACACGGATAGCGTCGGCTATCAGGATAGAGAGGATAGTACCTACAGCCACCAACAGCACATTATGAACCAGACATACGATATATTTCTCGAGGTTCGACACCGGCCACAGGAAATAGGCCGAGCGCTGGGGTGTTTTCTTCAGATGCCAGAAGAGCAGGCAGGCACCGAACAGCATAGCGAGACAGAAGAAGATGACATCGAAGACAACGACACTTTGTAAAAGCATACTGTAATTACTGGCCATAGTTGCCTCACCGAACTTCTGCAAAGCATCATCATAACTCAATCCGTTAAAAGCTGCCTTTCTAGTGATGAAGATGTTTACGAAGGACAATACAATGATATAAATGGCGAACACACGATACCAGTCCTTGCAGGAAACAATGAACTGGCACTTCAGAGCCTGACCGAATCGGGTGATATTAAATGTACTCATTTTGACTGCGTTTTAAAGTTAAACAATAGTTCCAGATTCACCTGTGTCTCTGCGTCGTCCTCCTTACGCTCGGCAATCACTGCATTACCTTGCAGCGAAGGCTCTGCATAGAGCACCGTCTCGTCCATCTCCTGCGGACTGCGATACTCAAACACATACTGATCGGTAATCTCCTGAACCGATGCATTCAGCAATACACTGTGCTGATCGAGAATCAGAATATGATCCAGCATCTGTTCCACATCATGCACCTGATGGGTTGAGATCATCACCATACGCTCCTCGGTCATGTTCTGTGCAATCACCTTGCGGAACTGACTCTTCGAGGGGATGTCAAGTCCGTTGGTAGGTTCGTCCATCAACAAATACTTCGTGTTCGTAGCCAATGCGAACGACATGTAGGCCTTCTTCTTCTGACCCATCGAAAGTTCACCGAGATGAACATCGGTGGTGAGTTCGAAGTCTCTCAGACAATTCTCTAATACCTCCTGTGAATATTTGGGGTAGAAAGGCTTATAGATATCCACATACTCCGACAGACGCATCGAAGGCAACTCGAACTCCTCAGTTACGAGGAATATCTCGCGTAGAATCTCCGGCTCCCTCTTGTAAGCATCAACATCATCACACTTCCCTTCATGGGTCTCAGGAGTCCTGAGAGCAGATACAACAGGGTTGACTTGCCAGTACCATTCTTGCCCAACAAGCCATAAATCTTATTTTCCTCCAGTTTCAAACTGAAGTCATCGAACACCAGACGTTTTCCTCCGGCATACTTAAAACTGATGTTTTGTACTTCTATCATAACCGTTATTAATTATTATCTTTACCTCTGTATTAGTGTACTACTTCAATAGTACACTGCAAAAGTAGAATAATTATCAATATGCTCCAAACAATTAAGCTAAAATCTTTCATTTCTTAACACACTTTAAACATTCGTCCTCGCGTGTACATTATCTTATAATAAGATTAAAAATCAATAAAACTTCTTGGGTGTATTTGGTACATTCAATAATAATCACTAACTTTGCTGCATCATTTCTAACCAACTTCAACTA
>Ga0310690_10008831_pt1 | contig 12718 bp, 9 predicted proteins | sample AusTroGonzalo_MG_2_FD_207661 | JGI IMG/M metagenome (GOLD analysis project Ga0310690, IMG submission 207661) | Bovine rumen microbial communities from tropical cattle in Woodstock, Queensland, Australia - Gonzalo_04 (v2) (version 2) | ecosystem: Host-associated > Mammals > Digestive system >...
ATGTCCGACATGCAAAATTAATACTACAATGATTAATCACAAACAATGTATTAACGCTGATATCTGTGAGCAACCTTGCCCTTTAAGACAACTTGCTTCTGATAATTTTGATAAGTTTAGAATACACCACAAAGATAGGATTAAATCTAATCTAATAAATGAATGGATAGAATTTAGAGGGCTTAATTTTATTAAGAGAATGTTTTGGCATGGAAAAACTGTTGCCCCAATAGTGTTTAAAAAGGATAGATAGATTGGCTTTTATTGAACCACGGAGCAAAAATACCAGCACTCATTGAAATCAAATCCTGCGAAAGCCTAGCTCTCGAATTTAAGCAAAAACCATCTGAATTTATTTGCGAATCCGTTCAAGGTCAAAAATTGCACCTTAGACGAATACCTATTTTTTCTGATTTCGCGAGACGTGTCAGGAAATGCCTCTACAAATTATCAGACAAAAATTCTAAAATTATGTTGAAATAAATAATATTGTTAAATTAAAATTTATTGATAAAAATTCAAATTATAATATAAGTTTGTTGTTGAAATTTGTTTTTGGTATTTAGATATGGAAAACGAGATAGTAATTCATAACGAGAACGATTTGCGGTCAAAAATCTACACGATCCGCGGAATGCAGGTGATGCTGGATTTTGACTTGGCTGAAATATACGGGTATTCAGTAAAGGCGTTCAATCAGCAAGTCAAGAATAATATTGAGAAATTTGATAGTGATTTCAGGTTTCAACTGAATGAATATGAAACCCAAAATTTGCGGTCAAAATTTTTGACCGCAAATTTCAGTGCAATGAGCAGAACCAATCCTTACGCTTTCACCGAACAGGGAATCTACATGCTGATGACAGTTTTACGCGGTGATATGGCTATTAAACAGAGCAAAATCCTGATCCGTCTTTTCAAAACGATGAAGGATTTTATTATTGAACAGAAAAATCTTATCGCTTCGGATGAAGTTTCGAGACTTTCGATTCAGACTTCTCAGAATACAAAAGATATCGCAAGAATTGATCAAAAACTTTCTGATATTTCAAGAAAAATTCAAGGCTTTAGTCCGATTGAAATCCAAAATGATTTTTTGTCTTTAAACGGAAAAATTGTTGATGTGGATAAAGATCAACCGCAACTCGACATTGAAAGTAAAATCTTGGTTATTCGTGGTCAGCATGTGATGATTGATCGTGACTTGGCAGAACTTTACGGTGTGGAAACAAAAGTTTTGAATCAGGCAGTAAAAAGAAACATTGATCGGTTTCCGCCAGATTTTCTATTTCTGCTTAATAATATTGAAAAAGAGGAACTGGTCACAATTTGTGACCGGTTCATTCCGTTGAAACATTCTTCTTCCAATCCCTATGCTTTTACAGAACACGGAATCGCAATGCTTTCGTCTGTTTTGAGAAGTCCGAACGCTGTTGAAGTGAATATTCGAATTATGCGGGCATTTGTCGCTCTTCGCCGGTTTGTGCAGAATAATTCTAAAATTTTCACTGAAATTGACTCAATAAAAAAGCATCAGTTGGAACACGATATTCATTTAATTGAATCAGACAGAAAAATTGATGAACTTTTTGATAAAATGGACAGATATAAAATCGAGGACAAGCAGGGAATCTTTTTTCAAGGGCAAATTTTCGATGCCTATGCGAAATTCGAGTCTTTTATCGCCGAAGCTGAAAATGAGATCGTTTTGATTGATAATTATGTCGATTTGACGGTTCTGGAACGTTTTGCGAAGAAGAAAAACGGTGTAAAAGTCACAATTTATAGTTGTTCCAAGACTAAAATCACACCTCTCGACATTCAAAAATTCAATGAACAATATCCGACACTTGAGCTGAACAATACAGAAAAAATCCACGACAGATTTTTGATAATTGACAACAAAGTCCTTTACCACATAGGTGCTTCGCTCAAGGATTTAGGCAAAAAATGCTTCGCTTTTGAGATTATAGATTCATCTTGGATTGAAGATATTACGAAAAATCTTTAAGCGGAACAAACTAAAAGGCTGAAAAATAAATTATGGAACGATACTTCCTTTACCGCTCGAACGCCGCCTGCGTCCGAGAAAATCCTTATTTCTTTTCTTCTTCCCACAGGAAATCGAACGCGCCGCTGAGTGCGAGAGCGATCGCGTGGGTATTCAGTGTCGCCTTCTCCTTGGAAGCGTTCTTGTCATAACCGTATGAAGTCAAGTGGTTGAAATCATAGTCCAGTTCGATTCCGGCGTAGTCGCAGAAGTTGTAGATCACTGCAATGTTTACGCCGAGATTCGAATTGTCCTTGCTGACGATGTTTTCTTCGTAGAACGGAGCTTTGAAGTATGAAACTCTCGCCATCATGTCGACATCCCAGAGTGTCGCGTAAGGCATTGCGAAGAGTCCCCATGAAGTCAATGCGGAATCAGCGTTATTGACACCGTCGGAAATGAGTTTGCCTTTCTCGAAATCGGGGTTGTAGAGCGCGCGGTGGGCAAGGCCGAACTCAGCTTTGAAGCCTACCGAAATGTCGTCGTTTATGTTGTAGCCGAGATCAGCGCCGACAGCCATGAGGACGTTGTTTTTGTCCTGATCGAGACTTTCGCCGTTTTTGTAAAGAAGCGATACTTCGCCTTCTTCATCCGCAACAGTCTTGTAAACATCGAAACCGTAGTTTCTGTAAGCCTTGCCGAAAACGAGCGAAGCGGCAGCTGTCACGAAAAAATCACCTGTTTTGTTGAAGCGGACATCAGCGCCGAATGCCGGAGCGCGGAAGAGGTTTTCCTCGCCGTCAAGAACGGTTTCGTTTCCGCCGTTGAAGGTGAAAAGTGTGATCGCAAGGTCTGATTCCTTCGAAAAAATGAGGTCAACACCGAGCGAAACGCCGAGATCGTTGAAAGCTCCGCCAAAAAAGTCCTCTTTTATCGCCGAATTTGCGAAAGCGACTTCATGGTCGTAACCGTTTTCGACTCCGAAAGGCATCGAGAAAAGGCCCGTTTCAAGGTTGACATTGAGTCCGAAAGTTCCGCCTGCGTTCCTGTATGACGGGTGCTGCATTCTGAAAGAGACGTTTTTGATGAAATCCATAGAAAAATTGCCGTCATCGTCAATAATAGACGCGAAATCGACCATCGCGCGGCCGTTGAACATCCTGTCGCCGCCCTGGAAGTCGAGAATAAAGTTGTCAAGACCTAATTCATAGCTTTCATCCTTGTTGACATCGCCGTCCTCGACGTTGATCCCTGCCGAAACTCCGCCGAAAACAGTTGCGTTGAAGTAAGGTTTTCTCTCGAAAGCCAGCTTGTCTTCCTCTTCTTCCTCCTCAGCAGCTTCTCCTTCTGCCGGAGTTTCAGCCGCCTCTACCGTTGATTCTTTTGTTTTGTCATTTGCAGGAACTTCATCCTCTGCATAGAGTGAAAAAGATACCGCGCAGCAAATCATTGCCGCAAAAAGAAAATTACGCATAAAAACCTCCAATAAATTGAAATTGTTAAAAAAACAAACCAAAAGATAAAACTTCAAACTGATTTCGTAATAAAAAATTAAATTTTTAACGAGCAATTAAATTAGCGACTGCTAACTTAGTCGCGGATTTTGGTTTGTCAAGTGAAAAAATTATTTTTTTTGAAAATGTTTTACCTTTAGAATCTGAATCCGACCGAGGTGAACATTCCGCCTTTGGCCGGAGATACCGAAAAACTGCTCAGTTCGATCTTCTGATTTTGATTCGGAACGGGTCTTTTCTGTGCCAGCAAAGCGGCACCGGAGATCCATATCGGAAGGGCAGCGATGCCGGTCACTATTCCTGCTACGATCAAACCGTCGCTATCATTGGCAACACCTCCGATTATCAAGGCGTCTGCCACTACAAGTTCTGCCAAGAGCCCGATAACAAGCAATGCCGTGCCTGGAGCTTTGTGCGGTCTGTAGTATTGCACGGGCTCGTTATTGATTACGACAACACTGGGACTGACTGATTCCTTGGATTTTTGTTTCCGGACTCCGTTTTCCAAATTTGCGATTTCGTTTTCAGCTTCAAAAATGCAGATTCCGTTCGGAAATCTTTCGAGATACTTTTGCCAGACTTCCACGCTTTCGGCTCTTCTAGCATACTCGCACGCCTGCTGATCCTGCACATCTCCGGAAGTTTCTGCAAAAACGCTTGCTGCCGCAAACAGTGCGGCGACAAACACAAAAAACTTTTTCATTCTCTCCTCCAAAAAGTTAAAAAACTAAAGCATGGAGGATTATACACGTCATATCAGGCACATACCGCCAAAGATGAAAAAAAAATGAAAATTATTTGCAGAATTTTTCGTGGAGTTTTCTGATGTTCTGGAGCCACTGTTCGCGCAGTTCAACGGGAGAAACTATCTCGCAGTCCGGAGAATGCGCCATGACGCGGGCAATAATCTCATTGTGGCGTTCTCCCACCGGCAGCGTTATTTCGAGGCATTTTTTGCCGTCGATGACGAGTTCTTTCGTGATCTGGTTTTTATGCCATTTCTGCTTCACGACATGGTAGTATGCCGGCTCGTAAACACGGATAACGGCAAGTTCGGAGCTGGCCGATTTGAACATTCCGAAGCAGTTTTCGACATAGCTGTCTATCTCCGATTTTGTGAATATCTGTTCGCAGTTTTCCTTGAGCAATTCACTTTCAACGAAGCGCGAAACAAGGAATATGCGCAGTTCGTTTCTTTTGCGGCAGAAAGCTAAGAGATACCATTTTCCGAAATAATTTATGAGCCTTATAGGTTCTATCGTTCTCGTGGTTTTATCGCCTTTCGCATCGAGATAGGTGATGTGGACGCACTTTTTCATTATGAAAGATTCGAGAATGTTCCTGAAATCCTTGAGTTCAAGAATGTCGGTATCGGAAGAATCATATGTTATCTTATCAAGCAGAGCATCGAACTCCTCCGGAATGTAACTTGATATTTTTGACAAAATTTCTCCTGAAATTATCGGCACATAAGGAATTCCGTTGAGCTTGAATGAATCGGAAAAACGCTTGACGAAAATATAGTAGAAAACTGCATCGTCAAATGAATCGAAAAGCATCTCGAAAGGCGTTTCGTAAACATAGCCGCCTTTGCCTTTTTTGTATTTCAGCGGCGCGGAAAGGAAAGTCCGCATATATTCAATATCGCGCATAACCGTGTCGATATGAACTTCAAAATGATCTGCCACATCTTTTCTCGTCACGAAACCTTTGACTTTGATCATGTGGTTTATGAACGCCACTCTTTCAAGATTTGCCATCTCACGCCTCCCAAAACAAAATAATCGGAGTTATCATACTCGCGAAGTCAGGCATATACCGCCTGAGTTGAGAAAAACCATACTTTTTTCGGTGATTTTTTCAAAATCAGCTGTTATTTGTGTCGGAGCGGGGCGGTCAGATACTGATATGAAGACTGAATTTCTAAAAATCAAAGTGAAATTGAAAAAATCTAAAAAATAATTTGGCTTTTGTTGTAAATTTCTTAAATTGATTGTGCTTTGTTTGGCAAATTTATTTCTTGGGTGCTTAAAATGAATGATTTTTATGTCGAAATCAAAAAAGTCTTGATTTCGAAAAGATATTGTGTATTATTAACGCAACTTCTCCCCCAGGCCTCTGTTTTACATGCACACTTGGGGGCGTTCTGTTTTTTCTCAGCGCCGCATGGGATCTAAAGAATTCAAAACAATCGAAGAACAAATCGGGATCCTGAAAAGACGGGGTCTTGATATTCCAGACGAGAAAAGAGCTTCTGAATTTCTTTTGCGCAACAATTATTACAGAATCGGCGGTTATTCCTTGACTTTGCGATCTCACGATGTCTTCAATCAAGGCGCGACATTCCAGAATATTGTCGATATTTATGATTTTGACCATTCACTCAGGCATATTTTACTGCGTTATATCGAGCTGATAGAAGTTGCCGTGAAATCTCTCTATTCATACGAATTTACGAAATGTTACGGAGCTACAGGTTATTTGGATCCAGCGCATTTTTCGGATCAGGTCAAGTATCGCGAGATAATTGCAAAAGCAGAAAAACAAAAAGCAGCGCGTCTTCCGCATGAGCCGTATCTGAAGCATTTTATTGAAGATTTACATCAGAATCAGATTCCGCTATGGGCTTATGTAGATTTGTTGACCATATCCGATATTTCGTTTCTGTATTCAATTTCGGAATTAAAAATACAAAGTGCGGTTGCGGATTCATTCGGACTTCGTAACAAAGGAGCAGAATTATTGAAAAGTTTCATGCACAGCCTGACGATTATCAGAAATCTCTGCGCCCATGGCAGCCGCCTCTTCAACAGGCTTTTTGAGCAAAAACCGTGGCTGAATAAAAAAGAACTTTCGCTGCTTAGAGTAAAAGACGGTGTCATTGATAACGCTCATCTTTTTGGTTTCGTGCTGATTATGAAGCGTCTGCTTAAACCTGAAGAATTTGATTCAATGAAAAAGGAAATAACCGATTTATCCGAAAAACTCCCGTTTGTTTCGCTGAGATACTACGGATTTTGCGATAATTGGCAGGATATTCTGTAACATAGAGCGGGCGAGCCGCATACGCTCCGATATTTTCTATTTTATTCGTTGAAGCTATCTGCCGCGTCATGGCAAAGGGAACTTATGGAGTGTCTTTTACTTTTTAAGGATCCTCATCGCGTTGAGAACTGCTATCACGGTGACGCCGACATCGCCGAAAACCGCTTCCCACATTCCGGCGATCCCCAAAGCTCCGAGAACAAGGAAAACGCCTTTTATTCCGAGAGCCAGCGCGATATTCTGGATGACGATGCTTTTTGTCGCTTTTGCAACATCTATGGCTTCGAGAAGTTTTGAAGGTTCGTCCGTCATCAGGACTACATCGGCCGCTTCGATCGCAGCGTCGGAGCCGAGACCTCCCATGGCTATACCTACATCGGCTCTTGCCAGAACAGGCGCGTCGTTTATTCCGTCGCCGACAAAGGCGAGTTTGCCGATTCCCTCGCTATTTTTCTCTAACATCTCGATTTTTTCGACTTTTTCTCCGGGAAGAAGCTGCGCGTAGGACTCATCTATTTTCAGTTTTTTGGCTACGGCTTTTGCGATTTTCTCGTCGTCGCCCGTGAGCATTGCGATTTTTTTCACGCCGAGTTCTTTTAACCCCAAAACCGCTTTGAAACTGTCTTCTTTGATTTCGTCGCTTATCAGAATGCAGCCTACGTAGCGTCCATCTGTTGCGACATAGACTTTTGTTCCCGTTTCGTCACACGGCTGGAAGGAGATTTTTTCGTCTTTCATAAGTTCTGAGTTCCCGGCGAGGATTTTTTCGCCGCCGAAGAGCGCACTGATGCCTCGCCCCGGGATTTCCTGATGAGCTGAAACAAGCCCGTTTCCGATTTCTTTTCCGTTCGCTGCCAGAATTGATTTTGCGATAGGATGGTTTGAAAAATATTCGGCAGCGGAGGCATATTCAAGCACTTTTTCTTTGGTCCAACCGTCAGCCGGAATGATTTCCGTGACATTGAAAACACCTTTGGTGAGAGTTCCGGTTTTGTCGAAAACGACGGTTTTGAGGTCGTCGAGCGCTTCGAGATAGTTGCTTCCTTTCACGAGCACGCCGTGTTTTGAAGCGGCTCCGATGCCTCCGAAAAATGTGAGCGGGATCGAAATCACAAGCGCGCAGGGGCATGATACGACAAGGAAAACAAACCCTCTGTGGATCCAGTCTGTCCATTCTCCTCCGAGAAGAAGCGGAGGAAGCACAGCCAGAAGCGCTGCGAGAATAACGACCGCAGGAGTGTAGTATCCGGCGAATTTTGTGATGAAATTTTCTGTTTTCGCTTTTCTTTCAGAAGCGTTTTCAACGAGGTCGATTATTCTGGAAACTGTCGATTCCCCGAAATTTTTAGTCGTTCTGATCGTCAGCGTGCCGCTCTGGTTTACGCATCCTGAGAGGACTTCGTCGCCTTCGCGGACACTTTTCGGGACCGATTCGCCGGTCAGAGCCTTCGTGTCAAGCATCGAATTTCCTTCGAGCACGATGCCGTCGAGAGGGATCTTTTCGCCAGGTTTCGCGATTATCGTTTCTCCTAAAGCGACATTTTCGGGAGAAACAGTCTCGGAAACGCCGTCACGCAGCACTGTTGCGTGGTCCGGGCGGATATCCATGAGTCCTGAAATCGATTCTTTCGAGTGCTTTATCGCAAGCGACTGGAAAAATTCTCCTATCTGGTAAAAAAGCATGACCGCGACAGCCTCGGGATATTCGCCGATGGCAAAAGCCCCGACAGTGGATATCGTCATCAGGAAATTCTCGTCGAAAACCTGCCCGCGGGCGATATTTTCAACTGCTTCAAGGAGGACATCGTAACCGAGAATGATGTAAGCCGCTATCAGAAAGCCCAGTTCGATGTGCAGCGGAACATCTGCCGCAAAAGTTAACACAAGTCCTGCAAGATAGACTAAAGCTCCGATAGATAAGCGTAAAATCAGTTTTCTGCCGCCTGAATGTTCATGCTCGTGATGATGGTCGCAGGCGTGACAGCAGCGGCATCCGTGTTCGTGTTCACAAGATTCATGTTCGTGATGTTCATGTGACATAGCTGCCTCCTGATCAATGCGTTTCCCGGTAGTCCGGCATCAGTTCTTCGAGATGCTCGAATCCCGTGTCGATGATTTTTTTAACATGGTCGTCTGCCAGCGAGTAGTAGACGATCTGTGCCTCGCGCCGGAATTTTACGAGTCCCGCAAGACGCAACGCCTTCAGCTGGTGAGAAACCGCCGATTTTGTGAGCCCTAACAGCACGGCGATGTCGCAGACGCACATTTCGCTCTGTTCGAGAGCGTGCAGGATCTTGACTCTCGTGTAGTCGCCGAAAAGCTGCATCAGATCCGCTAGGTTCAGATATTCGTCATCCGACACCATTTTTGACCTGACATCGTTCACAATGTTTTCGTGTATCACATTGCAAGTGCATAAAGACTCCGAATCTACCATTTGAGACCTCCTCATTTATTAGTTGAACAAATGAACAACTAATCATTACTCCTTAAAAAAGTTTTGTCAAGAGGGAGTTGAGAATAGTGGTAAAAAAACTTTGACGGCAAAGGAATTTTTATGTCCGGAAATGCTTGAACATTATAGAAATTCACCAACAAAAACAGAGGAATAATACAAAAACAGATGAGAGTCTCAAAAACTTGTTTTTTTATTGGTTTTAATAAAATTAAGCAATTCGTTTTTTGAGGAGTCTGCTATGAAAAAGTTTTTATCTGTAATTTTGGTTTTTTCGGTAGTTTTTCTTTTCATTTCCTGCCATACGGCGTGTAAACCGGACAAAAAAGAAACTCCGGCGATTTACGAGGCGACATTTGTCGAAAGTTCCGGAACGGCCGAGGTTATGGTGAGGGCGAGCGGCATAGGCTGCTCGGTAGAAGAGGCTTTGCAAGAGGCCAGGAAAACGGCCGTCTGGTTTGTACTGGAAAGCGGCGACCAGCCGATTCTGAAGAGCGATGCCGAAAAGACGAAGGCTTACGGTTTCGAAATGAAGATGTATCAGAATCCGGACAAATACATCCGCTGGACTTCAGACATCAAGTCGAAATCGAAAAGCGGCGACAAAACGAAAGTAACGTATCTTTTCAGGATCGACACGGCAATGATCATGCAGGAACTTGCCGCAGCCGGCGTTATCGCGGCGATGGAGGAAATCAGCGAAGAGATCGGGCTTCCATCGATTTCTGTTTTTGCCGACAAAGGCGGCGATTTCGCGAAGACGGCGGTCGCTGTCATCCAGGAATATTTTCAGGATAGCGGCCTCGAGGTCTTTAAGGCGGAGCAGGGTGCTGTTGTTGATAAAATCGTGAGCAAAATCTCAATGCTGGAAGGTGCGGAAACCGATCCGATGCACGATATGGCGCTCACTCTGGGAACGGATATTTACGCGAAAGCCAGTTTCTCGGAATCGCACGGCAGCATAGGTTCGAAGGCGTCCGTCACGCTGGAAGTCTTCGAAACGGCAAGCGGAAAAATGCTCGCTTCGACAACCGGTTATTCGGCTGAAAGGCGCGTTACCGACAAAAACGCCGTTATCCAGGAGGCTGTGAACGACGCAAGCTCGAAAGTTTTAAGCCAGATCAAAAAAGAGTGGATGAAGATGGCGAAGAGCGGGAAACCGTTCAAAATCACCCTTCTTTCAAGCAGTTCCGACGGCGCTGCGGCCGATGAAGCTGTTTACGGCGCATTGAAGAAACTCACGCAAAAGCCGATCAAGAGAGTAGCGGGCGGAAAATCGACTTTTACCTATATCGCTTACGTCAAAAACATCGCGAACGCATACGAACTCTTTCAGGCGGTAAAAAAATCATACAACGGACCGGCCCAGTTTGAAAAAGTCAGCGATTCAGGCTCGTTCCTTGTTTTTAAGACTGCGGGAAGCGAAGAAATCGAACTTAAAATAGAGTAGGTGAATTATGAAAATCAGATTCCTTTCAATATTTCTGATCCTGTCGGTTTTTGTAACTTCGCAACTTTCTGCCGGTGAGAAATCGGAAAATTTCAACAAGGCGAAAAGCAAAGCGGAGGCCGCTTTTGACGAACTGGACGGAAAGATTCCGGAACCTGCGGTCCAGCCTGCTGCAGAAACGAAGGAAAAGACGCTTCAAGGCGCTTTTTTGACAGACGACGACTTTCTGTCTTTCGCGGTCTTGAAGGGCAGAGGAACCGGGAACAATGAAAAAAGCGCGAAAATGTCGGCACTTGCCGAACTCGGCAATTCGATAGTAGTCAATGTTTCTTCCGTGCTTCAAATGTCGCAGGAAGATATAAACGGCGAATATTCGCAGTATTTTAAAGAGGACATAAAGACAAGGTCGGATGTTTTTCTGAAGGGCGTCCGTTTCACGAAACTGAAGAAAACGGGAGAAGGTTTTGAAACTGTTGCGTTTATGACTGAAAAAGATATAACGAATACAATAAGTTATCTTCTTAAACAGATGCCTTCCGACATCGATGCGCTTGATCCAGAAAAGTTTGACGATGTTCTTACCGCGATCTATCTTTCCTATTCCCTGCTTTACGCCGTTTCCGATTCCCAGGTCAAGGAAAGGCAGAAATATATCATTATTCTCAATAACTTGAAGGCTGAAATCGAAAAACTCGCGGTTTCAGGCTCTGTTTATTTTTCGGCAAGGACGGGTGTCTCGGGAAAAGTCGGGATCGCAGGGAAGGAATACGATCTCAACAAAAAAATCCATCTTAAACCGGGTGATTATAATTTTTTAGTAAAATCAAAAGGTTATAAAACGCAAAGCGGTAAATTCGCGCTTGCTAAAGGCGACAGGAAATTTGTTGAACTCATTATGATCCCTGAAAATTTGGGCAAAAAAGAGGTTTTTCTGCGTGTCGACAGTTCGGTCAGAATGATCGACGATATCGAAAAAGTTCTTCTTGATTTCGGCATTGTTCCGACTCAGAACAAAAATCTGCCGCATCAGATCGTTGTTGTCGTAAAGGGAACTTCGGCGAAGGTCGATAACTATGAAAAATATACCGTTGAAGTCGATCTCCACACTTTCAAAAACTGGCAGAAATTCAAAATCACGCACTACGAGCACAGGCCGTTTTTTGTAACTCAGCAGAATAAAAAAGAAAAGATCCGTGAAGAAAGCAAAAAAATTTCGGCAGCTGTCGTCAAAAAATTCCTTTCGTCAATAGATTTAGGCGAATTTTTCGCTGAATAAACTGTCGTTTTTTCCGGGGCGCCGCAACTTGTGCCGTCATATCAAAAAAATTATTTGACTAAGTAATTTTTATTACTTATAAGGCATCGATTTATGTTCATTGGGGTTTGTTTTTTTAATCCTTTTTTTTATGGAGGTTTATATGAACAAGTATGTAGAAAGCGTTATCGCTAACGTAAAAGCAAAACACGCTAACGAACCCGAATTCGTTCAGACTGTAGAAGAAGTTCTTTCTTCTCTTTCCCCTGTTGTTGACAAACACCCTGAGTATGAAAAGGCTGACCTTCTCAATCGTATGACTGAGCCGGAAAGAATGTTCACATTCAGAGTTGTATGGACCGATGATCAGGGCAACACCCACACCAACCGCGGCTGGAGATGCCAGTTCAACGGCGCGATCGGACCCTACAAAGGCGGACTTCGTTTCCAGAAGAACGTTTACGAAGGAATCATTAAGTTCCTCGGCTTCGAGCAGACCTTCAAAAACTCGCTTACCGGTCTTCCTATCGGCGGCGCAAAAGGCGGCTCGGACTTCGATCCTGCTGGCAAATCTGATGCAGAAGTTATGCGTTTCTGCCAGAGCTTCATGACAGCTCTTTACCGTTACATCAGCCCGGACATCGACGTTCCGGCTGGCGATATGGGTGTAGGCGGAAGAGAAATCGGCTACCTCTATGGTCAGTACAGAAGACTTAAAGGCGTTTGGGAAAACGGCGTTCTTACCGGCAAAGGTCTTACCTACGGCGGATCGCTCATTCGTCCTGAAGCTACCGGTTACGGCGCAGTTTACTACCTTGAGAACGTCCTCAAACATGAAGGCGACGAGATCAAAGGAAAGAAAATCGCAGCAGCTGGTTTCGGCAACGTTACATGGGGTATCTGCAAGAAAGCTATGCAGCTTGGCGCAAAAGTCATCACCCTTTCTGGTCCTGACGGATACATCCTTGACGAAGACGGCGTAGCAACTCCGGAAAAGGTTGATTACCTT
>Ga0310690_10008833_pt1 | contig 12717 bp, 5 predicted proteins | sample AusTroGonzalo_MG_2_FD_207661 | JGI IMG/M metagenome (GOLD analysis project Ga0310690, IMG submission 207661) | Bovine rumen microbial communities from tropical cattle in Woodstock, Queensland, Australia - Gonzalo_04 (v2) (version 2) | ecosystem: Host-associated > Mammals > Digestive system >...
GGTTGTTGTCCACCATGCGCTGATAGTAGGTGGGGGCAACCTTGGCGAAGTCTTCCATGTTGAAGGTGGTCAGGTAGCCGTCGGCGGCCCACTGGGAAACCTTCGGATAGTCGTATTCCATCATGACGGTGGGCAGATCATCCGCCGCAGCCAGCATGGAATACTTGTTCATGACATCAGAACGGGGGATGGCGACGTACTGCACGGTGACGTTGTACTTGTCGCCGAAGTTGGACTGGATCCACTTGGTCCAGTAGTTTTCCTCGACCGGGGGTACACCTTCCTGGCCGCGGTCATACACGGCGACCTTGATGGTGACGTTCTCCGCAAAGGGAGCCCAGTCAGCGGGGACATCCGCGGAAGCGGCGGGCATCAGGGCCAGCAGCATCATCGCGGCCAGAACGAGAGCAAGGATTTTCTTCATAGGGGTTCCTCCTTTTCTTATATGATTCAGCCTTTCACAGGCTTAAATCCATAATTATCCTTTTACAGCTCCGATCATGACGCCCTTCACGAAATACTTCTGGAGGAAGGGGTAGATACAGATGATCGGGAGGGTGGCGAACATGATACAGGCGGCCTGCAGCACCTCGGGCGTGCTTTTTACTTCAATCGCTTCGGACAGGGTGGCGGTCTGGGCCTCGGTGGCGGAGGCCACCAGCTGGTACAGCTTGTACTGGATCATCTTGAGCCCTTCGGAAGTGATGTAGTACTTGTTGTCCGCGTAGGCGTTCCAGCGGCCCACCGCATAGAACAGCGACAGGGTCGCGATGATCGGCAGGGACAGGGGCAGGACGATCCGGAAGAGAATCTGGAAATTACTGGCGCCGTCGAGGAAGGCGGCTTCCTCCAGGGTGTCCGGAATCGTGGACTGGAAATAATTCTTCATGATCAGCATGTTATAGGACGAATAGATCAGCGGAAGAATCAGCACCCACATATTGTTCAGCAGCCCCAGATCCTTATAAAGCAGATAGCTGGGGATCAGGCCGGCGTTGAAATACATGGGGATCATCAGCAGGAAGGTGAAGAACCCGCGGCCCTTGAGCCGTTTCTTGCTGAGCGGATAGGCGGCGCAGGTGCAGGTGATCATGCCCAGGAGGGTGAAGATCGCCACCACCATTACGCTGTACAGGAAGGAATGCACCAGGGTACCGTCCTGGAAAATTGAGGTATAGGCATCGAAATTGGTACCGATGGGCCAAAGGACGACGGCTTTCTGCATGACGGCCGTGTTGGACGAAATCGATTTGGCTGCCAGGTGAATGAAGGGCAGGATACAGGTGAGGCAGAGGATCACCAGCACCAGAATGATCAGAAAATCACCGACGGTGAATTTGTGAATCGCGTGGGAACCGTCGTTGACGGTGCTGTTGTCGAGATCACGAATTTTTTCCTTTGCCAACCTGTTCACCTCCCTTCATGACGGCAAAAGCTTCGCCATCGGATTCTGATCTGCTGCTGCCCGGCGGGCGGCAGGTTATAATTACAACAGTCCGTCCTCGCCGAGGGCTTTGGCGAAACGGTCACTGAGCAGCACAAGCATCAGGCCCACCAGAGACTGGAAAAGACCCACGGCGGTGGCCATGCTGAACTTGCCGTTGGAGAGACCTTTTTCATATATATAGATAGCCAGCTGGTACTGGTATTCGCGGACCTGGGTGTTGGCAAAGACGTCCAGGCGCTCGAAGTTGCTACCCATGATCTTGCCCAGGTTCATGATCAGCAGCACCACGATGGTGGAGCGGATGCCGGGAAGGGTGATATGCCAGATGCGCTGGAGGCGGCTGGCGCCGTCGATCATGGCGGCTTCATAAAGCTCACCGGAAATGCCGGTGATGGCGGCGAGGTAGATAATGGTCCCCCAGCCCATGCCCTGCCACACGCCGATGAGCAGATAGGTCACGGCCCAGTGGGTTTTTTCGGTCAGGAAGGGGATACCCTGTTCAATCCATCCCCATTTCATCAATAACACGTTGACGATTCCGGAAGAGGGCTTGAAGAGCTGGTAGGCCACGGAACCGATGATGACCCAGGAGAGGAAATGCGGCAGATAAAGGACGGTCTGCGTCACCTTTTTGAAGCGGGGAAAACGCAGCTCGTTGAGCATCAGAGCCAGGATGATGGGCATCGGGAAGGACACCAGCAGATCGAGCAGATTGAAGACCATGGAGTTGGTCAGGGCCCGGGTGAAATCCTTGTCGGCAAAAACCTTCTGGAAGGTCTGCCATCCGACCCATTTACTTCCGTCGTAGCCCTTGGCGGGCTTGTAATCCATGAAAACCATCCGGAGACCGGGGTAGGCGGCGTAGTTAAAAATGATCACCAGGGCCACGGGAACGAGCAGGAGGAGATACAGATGCCAGTCGCGCCGAAAGGCTTTGCGCCAGGTGGTACGGTCGCGGAGCGACGGCTGAATCACTTTGGAGCGCACGACAGTTTCCCCTCCTTTCGCAAGACTCTTTCCGGGCGTGTGCATTTGACACTTTTCTTCCTTTGTATTATAAAATCCGGACGACTTCCGATCAATCCCGGTTTTGTTCCAAAACTGACTCGTTTCAACCATTAATCAAATATAAATACGGACAAATTGCCAGAAAAATGTAAAAAAAGGGCCCAAAACCCTCCGATTTACACGAGAGAAACAGGGGCAGGCTTGTCAAAAACAACCTTTGACGATATACTCTTATAGTCGCTGACGTATTACTCTGCTGCCTGCAGCGAGTGGCTGTAAGATCCTTCGCTGTAATGATTCGCACGTTTGATTCGCACGCGTACCGCACGCGACAGGCTCAAGATGACACGATGGGTATCGTTAAAAGAGGAAAGAAGCATGGCCAGGCCGAAACAGAGCATTATCGAATACCGGAGCTATGAGCTGCCGATGGATCTTCCGGTTGAAACGCACAACCGGATGAACTGGCAGATCAGTTCCGTCAAAAGCAGCCGACTTCATATTCATAACTGTTTCGAAATCGGGATCTGCCTTTCGGGGCGGGGAAAAATGAACTTCGGGGAGGATGAAATTCCCTTCCGGGCGGGAGACGTCCTTTTTGTGGCGCGGAACGTTCCCCATACCACCTGGTCGGATCCGGAAGAGGGAAGCACCTGGGAATATATCCACATGGATCCGGAAGCTTTGCTGGGTGAGACAACGGTGGAAAAGACCGCGTCTCCCCAGAAGTTTTACAGGATGCTGACGGATTGCCACCTGATTCTTCCCTCCGAGAAGAACCCCTGGACCCGGAGCCTGGCGGAAAGCATCCTTGCAGAAACGGAGAAAAAGGAGACGGGCTGCGGGGCGGTGGTCCACGGGCTTTGCGAGGCCCTGTTCTTCAGCCTGTTCAGGATCTATTCGGCGGAGGAGGAGACGGGCGCCGGTTCGCGGCTGTATTCCGGGTTGTCCCCGGCGCTGGAATATGTGAACCGACATTATATGGACCGGTTTTCCCAGGAATATCTCGCGGATCTTTGTCACATGAGTCCGACACATTTCCGCCGGATTTTTCAGAAACAGCTTGGGACCAATCCGCTGTCCTATCTGCACCAGGTTCGGATGATGAAAAGCTGCGACCTGCTGCGGAGCACAAACCTGCCGATTTCCGATATCGCAGAGAAGGTCGGATATCAGTCGCTGAGCTGCTTCAACCGGCACTTTCTGGGGCTGAACGGATGTACGCCCAGTGAATGGCGGAACCTCCGGCAGGAGACGCGGCGAACCACCACGATCGGACTGGCGGGATGGGAACGACCGGAAACGGCGGACGAAATTGAGCGGCAAAACCGAAATGATCGTTAGCCGTCCGACAGGGGGAAGATCATAGTGAAATGATTTCTCCCGTCTCTGCGCTCATACCGGGCGGATGAAACGGTCCGGCGAATCAGGTTCAATCCCATGCCGCCGCTGTCGAGCATTTCAAATTCCCTGTCTTCCGTCTCAACAACCGTCGGATCGAAGGGAATTCCGTTATCCCGGAAGCTGACGCAAAGCGTGTTGTCCTGCTTTTTGCAGCTGAAAGCCAGTTCTGTCGCGCCGGAATACCGGACGATATTCGCCAGCGCTTCATCGCAGGCCAGCAGCGCTTTCCGGGTTTCCGGCGTATCGCCGGCTTCGGCAAAGGCGATCTTTTTGATTTCCTCGAAGGATGACAGCTCGACCGGAATCGGCTGCAGTTCTTCCGCGTTCTCCCTATCCGTCATGAGCAGGATCAGGATCGCCATATCGTCAAAAGGCTCGACACCCGCGCAGTAGGATCCCACCACCCTGCTGACCCTGCGCAGGATCTGCCCGGCGGTTTCATGCGGATGAGAATGATCCGCCAGCGTATCCAGCAGCCTCTGCATGCCAAAGGGCACATGCTCCGGATTCAGGGCATCCGTTATGCCGTCCGTATACAGAACGATCCCCCGGCCCGGGGTCAGCGTCATTGTTTCGTCCACGATCTCCGCATCGTCAAAGAGTCCCAGGGCGATGCCGTTTGCCGGCTTCAGGATTCCGGGTGCGGTTCCCGTCAGCACCGGATAGGTGTGTCCGGCATTGGCATAGCGGAGTTCACCGGTGTCCGGATTCAGGATCGCCGCAAAAACGGTGGCGAACAGGCCTTCCGGATTCTGGGCCATCAGTTCTCCGTTGGCCTGGTTCAGCGTCTCCGCGGGGCTGAGCCCTGCCATCAGTTTTTCCCGGATCATGGTTTTGATGACCGCCATGAAGATCGCGCCTGTGATTCCTTTCCCCGATACATCCCCCATCACAATGCACACGCTGTTGCCGTCCCGCCGGAAACATTCGTAGAAATCTCCGCCGACCGCTTTCGCGGGCCTGGTCATGGCGCTGATGCTGAATTTGTCGTCGGTGATTCCGGCATGTTCCGGCACCAGACCGTTCTGGATCCGGCGGGTGATATTCAGCTGGATGTCCGTTTCCACCCGCTCCTGGGTCAGCTTTTCGATGTTGCCGACATAGGTACTGATATCCTCCGTCATTTTCTCGAAGGAGGCTGCAATCTCTCCGATCTCATCGTCGGACTGAATATTCAGCGGCTCGGGTTTCCGGCTGCTGTCCCGGGCAAAGCTTTCCATCCGTTCGGAGATCAGGCGGATCGGCGCGGCGACTTCTTTTCTGAACAGAAGAATCAGCACCAGGAAGGCCACGCTCAGGGCGATGACCGGCGGCAGAATATCTTCCAGAAAATCGCGCAGGATATGTCCCGCTTCAAGATCCACATTGTACTCCATGCAGATCAGAACCGGATCTCCGGGAACCGGTTCCCCGGAATCGTTATTCCGATGCAGGGTGATCCAGGCAAAGATGTTTCCGCTGTTTGTTTTCCATTCCGCCCGATCCATCATTTCCCGTCCTGACAGCAGAGAGTCCTCTGCACGGGCTATCAGATCGCTCTTCAGCCACTCGTCCGTAGCGTCATACACCTCATCGAGACGGTTGTTTTCCTCTTCCTCCGCGGAAACACCCAACAGCATACTGCGCCGGTTCGTCTCTTCGTCCAGACGATAAATGTACATTGCGTCCATGCCGAAACCTATCAGGTGGTTTCGGATCGCGGCGCGGACGTACCGGTAGTCCCTTGTATCGCGGCTTTGGTTCAGCACATTCGACCCGTAATGTTCCAGCAGACCGGAAATAATCACCGCGCAGCCTTCCGCCTGGGTCTTTTCCATGTCCAGGATGGACTGCCTGGTGCTGTAATAGTTCCACGCTGCCGAAACAGCCACTGTCAGGATCAGAAGGATCAGGAAATAGACCGTGATCCGCCGGCTCAGAGAGTTTTTCAGAGACTTCTTCATTCAGCGATCGTCCCTTTCCCGCCTTTACGGCTCGATGTGCAGCTTTTTGGCAATCCCCGTCATCGTCAGCACATCCTGGACCTCAACGCTGACATTCCGCAGCGTCAGTTCGCCGCCCATCTGCTTGTGCGCGGCGACGATCTGACGGATTCCGGCGGAGGAGATGTATTCCAGTCCGCTCAGGTCCAGCGACAGATGCTTCACCTCCGCGCCGAGTTCGGTCAGCGCCTGTTCCAGCATCGGCGCGGCCTGGGTATCCATCCATCCGTCGATTTTCAGGGTTGCTTCATTTCCGTTAACTGTCTTTTCAATGGTCATGACTGTGTCCTCCTCTAAAATGGTGAAAATCGCCATTAAAACTGATTATACTTGCTAACGTATTTATTTGCCAACTGCAGCGAATACTTATAAGATTCTTCGCTGCGCTCAGGATGACACGATTGGCATTGTATTACCGTTATTCAAGGTCCGTAAAGAAACCGAGCGAATCCAGGGCCCAGATCATTTTCTCCAGATACCCGTCGTCCACGATCGGCCACCTGAATCCCAGGCGGAACAGCGCGTTGATCGTGAACCGGCGATCGGAGTCCACCATCTGCAGCGCTTCGCCTTCCCTGTCGGAATAGGCCACCAGGGACAGCACTGTTCTGCTTTCCTCCTCATGCTTTGCGGCCTCGGCCAGCGTTTCCCGGAACTCTTCGTCCGACACCGTCTGTACATCAAACCCGTGGCGGCGGAAAGCATCCATCAGATCGGCGATCGTCACGTTATGGTTGTTGTTCATATGGAAGACACTGAATCTTCCGTCCACTTCCGCCAGCTTCAGCACCGCCTCTGCCACGGAGTCGATCGGCGAGAATTCCACGGGTTTTTCCAGAATGCTGAAAGGGCATTTCCGGAGCTTGACATAAGCCCACAGGGAAGACATGAAGGCGTTCGTTTCAAAATTGATCTGGAATTCGCCGTCCGTATGCCTGCCCATCAGATTCCCGGCCCGCAGGATCACCGCGTCCAGGCCCCGCTTTACCCGGGCATCCAGAATCACGCGCTCCGCCATGAACTTGGTGCGCACGTAGTCGTTCCGGACATTCTGGCCGATGTACAGCATGTTTTCCTTCAGCTCCGTCAGGTGTTCCGTTTCCATTTCCCCGCCGACGCTGAGCGTTGAAACATGAACCAGGCGCAACCCGTTGCGCAGGCAGACTTCCACCAGGTTTTCCACCCCGTGGAAATTTACCCGGTCCAGGAGATCGCTGTCCGTGAAGTGCTTCACGCTGGCGGCGCAGTTGATCATCGTATCGGCGTCCAGCCCGTCCAGGACCTTCAGGCTTTCAGGATCGGTCAGGTCGCCTTCCACGCAGAAGATCCGCGTTCCGAAGGCATCCGCGCTCACCTTCCCGAAGTAATACATCAGCATTTCCTTCATCCGGCGCTCAACGGTTTCATACCTTCCGCGGCGCATCAGGCAGATAATCTTTCCCTCCGGCCGATCCAGCAGCGCCTGCAGCACATGGATTCCGAGGAACCCCGTCGCACCGATCAGGATCACATTCCCCAGCGGGCGGGCGGCGGTGACTTCCTCAATATGCTCCATCGTGTTGACGGAGAGGAGCCGGTTGATGTCGGTGTAGTCGAAGTCCGCCGCCGCACCGGATTTCCGATCCTCCCCTGCACCGGCAATCACGCGGGCCAGTTCACGGGGAGAGGGGTTGGCAAACACGTCCTTATATACGAGGGAATATCCCCGGTTCATTGCGTACATGATGATTTCCGCCGCACTGATGGAGGATCCGCCGATGGCGAAGAAGCTGTCCGTGGCGCCGACTTTTTCCAGACCGAGGATGGACGCGTATTCCCCGCACAGTTCCCGCTCCAGCGGCGTCGCCGGTTCCACATACTCCCGGGTTTCTTCCCGCCGGGCCGGTTTGGGAAGCGCCCGCCGGTTGACCTTCTGGTTCTGGTTCAGCGGGATGGCTTCCAGCTGCATAAAGGCCGCCGGCACCATGTAGGCAGGCTTCCGGCCCCGGATATAACCGCCCAGACTGTCAAAGTCCACGGGTTTGTCCGCCACAACATACGCTGCGATGTATTTCCCGCCTCCGCTTTCTTCATCAAAGGCCTGGACCGTGACGTCGCGAATACCGGGATAATCCCGGATCACGCCTTCCACCTCGGTGAGCTCGATCCGGAATCCGCGAATCTTGACCTGGCCGTCGTTCCGGCCGATGAAGTCGATCCGGCCGTCATGAAGACGGCGCACGATGTCGCCGGTGCGGTAGACCCGCTGAAAACCCGGATCGGAACAGAACGGATTGACCGTAAAGACTTCCGCCGTTTTTTCAGGCAGATTGTGATATCCCCGTCCGACGCCGAGTCCGGCGATCCAGAGCTCACCCATCGCGCCGGGGGGCAGCTCGTGCCCCTGTCCGTCCACCACGTACACTTTGTAATTGGAAAGCGGGGAACCGATCGGCACCCGGTCGTACAGGCGATCCACTTTCGAGGTCGTGGTAAAGATCGTACATTCCGTCGGCCCGTATGCGTTGGTCAGCGTGTAGTTCTTCGGAGGCCCGACCGGCACCAGCTTTTCGCCGCCCAGCGAGAGGTGGGTCAGGCTGCTCTCCGGGAACATCGTTGCATACATCCGCCCCATCTGGGTCGTCATGAAAACGTGGGTCACGCCATTCTCCCGATAATACCGGTTCAGCGTCGCCAGTTCCAGCCGCATATCCTCCGGCACGATGCAGACCGCCGCACCTGTCGTCAGCGCAGGATACAGATCCATCATGTCCGCGTCAAAGCCGAAGCTTGCATAGGCGGCCACCGTCGATTCCGGCGTCAGCGCGTAGTGTGTCCGGTACCAGTCGCAGAAATTGACCAGATTCCGATGGGTCAGCATGACCCCCTTCGGCTGACCGGTGGTGCCGGAAGTATACAGCAGGATGAACAGGTTTTCCGGCTTCAGAGAGGATTCGGGCACAGGCGCCTCCGGCAGCGCCGGAATCTCCTTCGTCAGCAGCACCGGTCCCTTCCAGTCCGGCAGCAGTTCCGTCAGGCTTTCGTCCGCAATCAGCAGCTTCGCGTTCGCGTCCTTCACCATGTACTGCAGCCGCTCCGGCGGATAGCCGGGATCCAGAGGCTGATAGGCCGCGCCGGCCTTCAGGGCGCCCAGCGCCGTTACGGGCATGTATTCACTCCGGGAGATCAGGATTGAGACCACGTCCTCAGGTCCGATGGCAAGACCGCGGGCATACGACGCGATCCGGTCACTCAATGTATCCAGTTCCCGGTAAGTCAGGCGCTTTTCCCCGAAAATTACAGCGGTTCGTTCAGGATCCTTTGCCACAGCCCGGCGGAACAGCGAGACGATGTCCGTGTCCTCCACCGGCTTTTCGGTACGGTTGAAGCTGTCGAGCGATGCCTGCCTTTCCTTTGTCAGGAGGGAGATCCGGGAGGGGCTCTCATTCCGCAGGAGCGCCCTCAGGGCGGTCTCCATGCTTTCCAGCATGGACGAGACATGCCATTCTTCATACCGATCCGTATCATATTCGCAGCCGATCCGGAAGCCGTCCTGCGTGTCATAGACGAAGAAGGTCAGCGCGGCCTTCATGCCTTCCGGCCGGACGGCCATACTTTCCGCCGGCTTTCCGCCCACGGTAAAGGATGTTCCGATGGAACCCTCATACACAAAGAGGATATCGGCCCGGATGCCGAAGGTCCGGGAAATCTCCGCGAAGGAGAAGAGATCGTTCGCCATGCTGTCCGAAAGCTGGCGCCCAAGACGGCTGACAAAGTCCCGGCCGTTTTCCCCGGCGTTCATCCGGCAGACCACCGGCAGCGTATGCACAAACATCCCCACCGAATCGGAAAGTCTCGAGTCGTTCCGGCCGTTGTAAACCGTCGTATAAACACAGTCGTTCCGCCCCAGGAAGCGGGAGAGCATCAGGCTGAAGGCCGCGTTCATCAGCGCGTTGACGGTGGTCTTTCCCTCCCGCAGGAAGCGCTCCGTTTCTTTCCGGTCCAGCGTGAGCTCCCGGTTCAGGAACCCGGCTTTGCCTTCGGCCCCGTTCCGGTCGCGGACAGGCAGACAGTCCGGATCCACGTCTTTGAGCAGGTCTGCGTAGTAATTCTCCGCCTCTGCCAGCTCCGGTCCGCCGCGCAGCTTCGCTTCATCCAGCGCCGCCTCAAAGCCGGTGAAAACTTCCTTTTCCACATCTTCGCCACGGTAAGCCTTCTCCAGGTCGCGCAGCAGGATGACGAGGGATTCCCCGTCAAAAACGAGGTGATGGGCATCCAGGAAAAGATAACACGCTTCTCCGTCGCGGATCAGCGCAATGCGGACCAGCGGCTCCTCCATCAGCCGGAAGGGACGCACCAGCCCGGCAAAGCCCGCCGGGAGCGCGCTTTTTTCCATCGTTTCGATTTCCATTACGGCGTCGTCGTTCCGCAGCATCATGATTTCCCCGTTCGCGCCGGCAGCAAGCCGCGCCTTCAGGAAGGGATGGGCATCCACCGTTTTCGCAAGGGCCGCTTTCAGGCGTTCCGGCTCCACCGACGGATCCAGCTTCAGCAGCAGCGGAATGTTGTAGGCCGTCAACTCCGGACTGGACAGGCATTCCACATAGACGCCCTGCTGCACACCGGAAAGGGGATAGCTTTTCTGCACCGCATAACTGTTTTCCCGGGAACCGACGCGGAAATACGCCGCGATGTCCCGCACCGAGCGCAGCGCTTTCATCTCCCGGGTGCGCACCGTACGCCGGAACGCTTTCCCCAGCAGCATGTTCAGCTGCATGGCTCCGAGGGAGGTCAGACCGGCGTCTTCCAGGTCCGTGAGCACGCCGAAATCCCGGTGCCCCAGCGCCTCTGCCGCGCAGTCAAAGGCCAGCCGCTCCTCATCCGTGACCGGCGGCTCATGGGCGGTTTCATCCCGCCGCGGCTGCGGCAGGGCGTTCCTGTCGACCTTCTGGTTCCGGGTCAGGGGAATCGCTTCCAGCTGCATCGTCACGGAAGGAACCATATACGGGGGTTTCCGATCGCGAATAAAGGCGTTCAGCGCGGAAACATCCACGGTTTCACCGGAAACCACATAGGCCGCCAGGTATTTCATGCCGGTCCGTTCGTCGGCAAAGGCCTGGACCGTCGCGTCGGTGATGCCGGGGTAATTGCGGATCACGCTTTCCACTTCCGACAGTTCGATCCGGAATCCGCGAACCTTGACCTGGCCGTCGTTGCGGCCGATAAAGTCAATCCGGCCGTCCCCAAGACGGCGCACCACGTCGCCGGTGCGGTACACCCGCTGAAAACCCGGTTCGGAACAGAAGGGATTGGGAATAAACACCTGAGCCGTTTTCTCCGGAAGGTGAAGGTACCCGCGCCCGACGCCGAGACCGGCGATCCAGAGCTCGCCCGTTGCACCGACGGGAAGCTCATGCCCCTGACGGTCCACCACATAGACTTTGGCATTGGTGATCGGGGAACCGATCGGGATCCGGTCGTAAAGCTGGTCCACTTTCTGACCGGTGGTCATGCAGGTGCATTCCGACGGACCATACCCATTGACAAGGGTATAACTCTTCGGCGGTTCCACGGGCACCAGCTTTTCGCCGCCCACTGTCATATGGGTGATCCCGCTGTCCGGGAACTGGGTCGCATACATCCGGCCCATCTGGGTCGTCATAAACACGTGGGTCACACGGTTTTTCTCATAGTACCGGTTCAGGAGCACCAGATCCATCCGCAGCTCTTCCGGCACGACGCAAACCGCCGCGCCCGCCGTCAGCGCGGGCCAGAGATCGAAGGCGTTCGCGTCGAAACCGAAGCTGGCATAGGCAGCCACGACCGATTCCGGCGTCAGGCTGTAATATTCCCGATACCAGAGACAGAGATTGACAAAGTTCCGGTGGGTCAGCATGACGCCTTTCGGCTGGCCGGTGGTGCCGGAGGTGTAGAGCAGAATAAACAGATTCTCCGGTTTCAGCCCGGATTCCGGGGCCTCTGCTTCCGGCAGCGACGGGATATCCTTCAGCAGCAGCACGGGCCCCTGATAGTCCGGCAGCAGCGACGTCAGGCTTTCATCCGCGATGAGCATTTTCGCGCCGGCGTCGCTGACCATATACTGCAGCCGCTCCGGGGGATAGCTCGGATCCAGGGGCTGATAAGCCGCACCCGCCTTCAGCGTGCCCAGCGCCGTCAGCGCCATATATTCGCTCCGGGGGATCAGGATCGAAACCACGTCCTCCGGTCCGATTCCATGACTTCGGAGATTCGCCGCGATCCGGTCGCTCAGCAGGTCCGTCTCCTGCCAGGTCAGCCGCTTCTCACCGCAAATCAGGGCGGTTCCCCCGGGATTTTTCGCCGCGGCGCGGCGGAACAGGGTGACGACATCCGTATCTTCCAACGGTTTTTCCGTCGCATTGAACCGACGCAGCGAGGCTGTCCGCTCCTCTGTCAGCAGGGAAATCTCCTCCGGCTTTTCGTTTCGCAGCAGCGCCCGGAGGGCGGTCTCCATGCTTTCCAGCATCGAGCGGATATTCCATTCTTCATAGTGTTCCGCTTCATATTCACAGTCGAGGCGGAAGCCATCCTCCGTGTCGAAAACCAGGAAGGCCAGCGGAGCCCTCACTGCCCCGGCCCGGAGCGTTATGCTTTCCGCCGGTCTTCCGCCGAGGGTGAAAGACGTCCCGATCGATCCTTCATAAACAAAGAGGATATCGGCCTTTACGCCGAAAGCGTGGGAGATTTCCGAGAAAGAATAAAGATCGTTTGCCATGCTGTCCGACAGCTGATGCCCCAGACGGCAGACAAATTCCTGTCCGCTCTCTTCCGGCTCCGCCCGCCAGACCACCGGCAGCGTGTGCACAAACATGCCCACCGCACCGGAGAGCCTTGAATCGCTTCTTCCGTTGTAAACCG
>Ga0310690_10008834_pt1 | contig 12716 bp, 17 predicted proteins | sample AusTroGonzalo_MG_2_FD_207661 | JGI IMG/M metagenome (GOLD analysis project Ga0310690, IMG submission 207661) | Bovine rumen microbial communities from tropical cattle in Woodstock, Queensland, Australia - Gonzalo_04 (v2) (version 2) | ecosystem: Host-associated > Mammals > Digestive system >...
CCAGCTCTTCAATCTCGACGATGTCTTCCTGCCAATCGACGACCGTCTCCCCGTCGGCGCGTTCGGCAATACTCGCCCAGCCGAAGACCAGGCGCTGCTCATCGTCTGATTTCGCTATCCTGAAATTGCAGCGCAACTCCCCCTCGCAGGGGTCCGCCCTGGGCTGCTGCTGATGGGATTTGATATACTCCGAGAACGTCTTGCTCATGGGTATTCCCTCCGGTTGATGTTTTAACGGATTTTAATTCGCTGTGGCGTGTGTTCGTTGGTCGGTCGATGGGTTGAAAGGGTAAAGCAAGAGGCGGCTGTTTGAGCCGTCTCCGGTCGAATCTGAATTATTGAGCCTGGGCGATCAGCTCCGCCTTGCCGCCGGTGAACTTCTCCCACCTGTCGATGATGGTGTCGACGTAGGCAGGCTCAAACTCCATCACGAAGGCGCGGCGTCCGTTCTGCTCCGCGGCCATGATGGCGGTGCCGCTGCCTCCGAATATGTCCAGGACGTTTTTGCCCTGGGGGCAGCTGTTCCGAATCAGCCGGTCGAAGAGCTTGATCGGCTTCATCGTCGGGTGCAGGTCCGCGACGAGCGGCTTATCCTCCCGGATGGCGGTGGTGATCGCGTTCTCCCGCTGGGCGGTGAGCGCCATCGCGTATTCGAGCAGCTCCGCCTTGTTCATCTTCTTCAGGTCCTGGGGCTTCGCGTCGTCGATGACCGTCGCCTCTTTCCTGCTGTCAGTGAAGAAGTGCGGGCCTTCCTTCCATCCGTAGAGGCAGGGTTCGTGCTGCCAGTGGTAGTCCGAATGCCCGAGGATGATTTGGCTCTTCACCCAGATCAGCTGCTGGCGTGTCGGAAGACCGGCGCGTTCCAGCGCGGTCTCGTTCGACGTGTGGTACTTCGAGGCGTACCAAACGTAAAACGGAGCGCCTGCCGCCATCACGCTGAATGCCGCCTTGAAGGCGTCGGTCAGAAAGGCGGTGTATTCCTCTGTGCTCTTGAAGGCGTCGTTGGCGATGGGGTCGTGCTGGGTCCGCTTCTTCGTGTCGATGCCGCCTCCGAATAAGTTGACGTTGTACGGCGGGTCCGTCAGGAGCAGGTCAGCGTAGTGTCCGCCCATCAGCCGGAGGATGTTGTCCTGCTGGGTGCTGTCTCCGCACATCAGCCGGTGCCGTCCGAGCCGGTAGACGTCCCCGCGCTTCGCCTGCGGATCCTCGGGAGGCTGCGGGTCGTAGTGGTCCTCCGCTGCTTCCTTTTCCTCGGTGTCGAGCGTGTCCGGGAATCCGAAGTCAAAGCTGGAGAAGTCCAGCCCTTCGATCTCTCCGGGGAGCAGGTCGTAGTCCCACTCCGCCAGCTCCGCCGTCGCGTTGTCCCGGACGCGGTAGTCCCTCTTCTGGTCCTCCGTCATGTCGTCGTGGACCTCGACCTCCGCTTCCTTCCAGCCCAGCTTTTTGAGCGCCTTGAGCCGGGTGTGTCCGGAAAGGATGACGCCGTTTTCGTCCACCTCGATGCGGTTCCTGTATCCGTCCCGCTGGATGCTCTCCATCACGGCTGGGACGGCCTGATCGTTGATCCTCGGGTTTCGCTCGTATGGGATGATGTCCCGGAGCTTCATCGTCTTGAGGTACATCTGGGGAGCCTCCTGTCCGGTGTTTTAGATGGCGACCGATTCGTCGGGGCGGACCACGACGTTTTTCCATTTCTTGTAAACGTCGAGGTAGCCTTCCTTCCTGTCGCCGTTCCAGGTGAACTCGTAATACATGCCATCCGGGACGGTGGTGCTGAGGACGGCCTTGTTGTTCTGCAGCGCCTTCGTGAGCCAGACCACGTAGACGTCGCCCTCGGTGATCTTTCCGTTCTTGTCGGTGCTGTCGGCCTGTTCGTTGAAGTAGTGGACGACCGCCGCGATCGCCAGCTGGATGAAGTCTTGGTTGTTCATGCCGGTTTCCTCCTGTCTTGAATTTGGGCACAAAAAAACCGCCCGTAGGCGGTATGGGGGTCTGTCGTTACAATCCTCTGAATGCTTTGTCTACGCAGTCGGGCGTTGTGCAGGTGACTCGGTATGCTCCGTTGTCCAAGTCGGTGACGGTCAGTTTCTTTTTGCAGATCGGGCATTTTCGTTTCACGTTTCCGTCGCGGCGGTGTTCGTCCCAAGCGCCCATGAGGAAGAAAGTCTGCTTTTCCGTGAGCTTCTTAGTAGCCATAGAGAATCCTCCTCATGGTGTTGGTGATGTTCAGCCGGACGCCTGCCGATGCCGCTCTGTCGATGGCGTCCCGCATCAGGAGCTGCCGGTCGACGTCTGTCAGCCCTGGCGCTTTGACCGCTGCTGTGAAGCTGGCTCTCATTTCGTCCTGCCATGAGCCGAGTGGGAGCTTTGTTCCTCTGTTGGGTCGGTGTCCGTAGTACTCATGGGCCAGGACCGCCTCGACGCTCATCCTGTCTCGGGCGCTGTTTCCGTTCGGGTCCGGGAAAACATCGCCGCGAATGTTTATCAGGTCCGTATCATCGTCGTACCCTGTGCGCCCGTGTTTACCGAATCTGAACCGCGATTGGTCAGCCTCGATTTTGTCGATGGCTTCTCGAACTGCCTTTTGCTCTTTCCTGGTAAGCGTTCGCGGTTCGGCGCGGAGGCTGTTCGCCATCTGTCTTGTTTCTGCCATCATCATACCATCACCCGCTTCGGAAAGCAAGCCCCTACCCGGAATTTGAGCACCAGCCGTCGCGCCTGCCTCGGGGAGCAGCTCGATGATCGAGCCGGTGCCGTCGGTCTGTGTCTCCGCTTCGAGGACGGTGTAGCGCGGCGCGTCTTCCATCGGGGCGTGTACCTCGGTGAAGGTTTCCTCGTAGTCGTCGCCGATGCCGTATTCCTCGCCGTCGGCCATGATCTGCGCCTGTTCTCTCTCCGGTTCTTCCAGGTGCATCTGTGCCTGGGGCAGCAGGTCCACGAATTCGATCTTGTGGTGGCATCTGCAGTTGGGGTGCGCGGGCGGGTATTCGCTGCCGTTGCTGAACGGTTCATTCCAGAGGACGGTCTCTCCGTTCATCGCTCCGCAGACGTCGCAGACCTTTTCGTCCTCCGCGGTGAGCCAGACCTTCTTCGTGTCCGGTGGGAGGACGCCGTCTTCGACGTTCTGCTGGACCGTAGCATGCCACCCGGCGCTGTAGGCGTAGGCCATCTCCGTCTGCGCGATCAGTGCGGCGCGGCGGCGGTGGACCTTCGCGGCGTAGACGAGCTGCCGTTCGTGCGCCCGCTTCTCGCTGTATCCGTCTTCGATCAGGCTGTCGTAGAAGTTCTTGGTGGTCTGCGCCTGCCGCCGGGTCAGTCCGACGCATGGGCGAATGGAGCGGGCGAGTTGGTCGACGGTCATCGTGTTGGTGAGCGTGGCCTGTCGCACCAGCTGATTGATGGCGGTGTACTGCTCCGTCGTTACCTGGCGGATCAGCTGTCCGCCTCGGGTCTCGATGAAGCTGTCGACCTTTGAAAACATCGGGTCGTTGAAGTGGACGCCGTACTCGGTGCGCAGGTCCGTCGCGGCCTGGGCGATGGCGCGTTCGACGCATGGGCGGTAGGCTTCGTTGATGAATCGGCTGTAGTCCTGCTGCCAATCGCGCAGGTAGTCCAGCGAAAGGCTCCCGTCGAGGATGGCTTCGCGGAGTTCCTTGTAGGTGATGGCCTTCGCTTCGTCTCCCCACATCCGGTACAGGAATTCGCCGAGCTCGGGGCTTTCGTAATCGATGAAGGCGGAGAGCCGCGCCAGTATGTCCGTGTCTGCCATCCGCTCTCGCCTCCCCGTGTCCGCCTCGGTATCATTTTCGTGGCGTCACGAAAATGGTCTATCGTCTGCCCAGGCGCTTTCGAGCTTGCGTCGCGGCTGCCGCGTCTTCTTCCTGGGATATGTCGTCGGTATCGATATCCTGTCCCTTGTCCCTGGCGGAGCGGCGGCGTTCGTCGTCCTGGCGCTGCCGCTGATCCTGCTGCTGTTCCCTGCGCATCTGCCGGTCGAATTGTGAATCCTCCAGGCGCTCGGGAAGGTTGGCCACCTGCCGGACGTAGGCTTCGAGGTCTTCGTCCGGGGTGATGATGCCGCAGCCGGTCAGCTCTTTGATGTATGCGCTCAGGTCCTTCAGCTCGGGCGTCTCCACGTCGCCGTGGGTGAGCTGCGGGTATTCCGTGATGCCGTTGAAGTGCTCCGCGTTCAGCCCGATCAGCCGGGGGATCGCCTGGTTGTTGAAAACCTCGCAGATGACGTCGAGGTAGCTCCCCAGCGCCATGCTGAACAGGTGGGTCTTGTCGCTGCTCAGGGCGAAGCTGCCGACCTTCTGGTGCCCCAGCAGGATGAAGTCTGCCATGACCGTCATGGCGATGCGCGTGTCGTATCGCTCGATGATGGCGTTGGTGTCGAACTGCCGGGTGCCGCCGGAGGAGACCAGCTCGAACTCCCAGCCGAAGGGAAGCACCAGGCCCTCCGTCGCGTCGCGTCGGACGTTCCTGACGATCGCCTCCGCTCTGGCCTTGAGCTGCGCGTTTATCGGGTTCCATGGGTCCATGCCCTCGGGGGTGTGCATGACGGGCAGACCGGCGAGGTCGCGCTCGATGCCCATGCCCTCGATCTCTTGAATCCTGCGCTTGAAGTACCAATCCCGGTAGGCGTTCCGGAGGATGGACCGTCCCTCGGGGTTGTTCTTCCTGCTCTTCGTCCGGAAGTGCAGCGCCTTCTCAATGGGGATGGTGCACATCTGGAATCGCGGCGGCGGCATCTGCGTCATGCCGGTCAGGTTGTCGTTGTCGTCGTACTCCCACCTGAAGAGGGTTTCCTGGGAGCGGATGGGGAGCTTTTGCCAGCCGATCAATCCGTCGGTGTATTTGCTCTTCTCCCTCGGGTCCCTGCTGCTGCCGGTCCGGCGCTTGTACACGATTTCGTGGTAGGACCAGCCGAAGGGCAGGAAGGTCAAAATCTCCGAGAGGGTGTCGCTCCATGTGTCCTGCATGTCGTCCATGCAGCTCTGGACGAAGTCGGCGGCTTCGCGGTCCTTGTCGGTGTCTCCGCCGGGGCGCACCTCCCAGGTGGCCTGTCGAATGAGCGCCTCGATGGCGTAGAGGATGGCTCCGCAGGTGTCGTCGTTTTCGCTCATCTCTCGGTATATCTCGATGCCGCGCTTGCCCTGCAGTTCGCGCAGGAATTCCTCGGAGAAGATTCCCGCGTATCTGCGCTGACCTATCGCGCCGTATTCTTTCATCGCGCTGGGCATGGGTTGTGTCACCTCCAGTAGCTTTCCCTGTCGTTGCCGTAATCCGGAGGCGGCGCGGACATTGATTCGTTGTCCATGACGGGCCGCATGGCATAGCGGCAGCTGTCGATGGTGTGGTTGTCTTTGTCAGGAACGTCGGGCAGGAAGTTTCCCTGCCGGTCGCGCGTGTATTCGTACTGCCGGAACTCCCGCGCGATGTTGGGCGTCCGTGCCGGGTCGACGACGATCGCGCCCAGGTTCTGAAGCCAGCGGATCCCGTGCTCGACGCTGCCGGGTCCCTTCTTTACGCCGACGGCGGTCACTCCGCGCTGCCGCAGCTCTGCGATCATCCTCGGGTCTTCGCTGTCGGCGTAAATGGTGCCGCCCTGCGACAGCTCTTTGACCTTCACGGCCAGCGTGTCGGTCAGCGTGTGGCTACCGTAGTATTCCGCGACGGCGTAGAGCCGCCGGGTCCCTCTGCTGAAGCCCCAGCGCGTGAAGGCGTCCGGGTCCACGGCGAAGCCGAAGTCCAGGCCGTTGTGGAAGGCTTCGAGGGCGTCCAGCTCTTCGTCGGTGATCGTGCGCAGCTCCAGGTTGTCGAAAACCTGACCGCCGGTGCCGGTGATGTTGCCGAGGTATTCGTTCTCGTAGGCGCGGGGGTTCGTCTTTCGCAGTGCCTCCGCGTCGGCGAGGAATTGGTCGCCGAGCCATTCCCTCGGGACGTCGAGGTAGGTCGATTCATGAACCATCCGTCCGTCCGTGGGCTTCATCCCTTCCGCGTTGACCCATGCCTGGGCGCTGCGCGGCGGGTTGTAGCTGTAAAAGGTGACGCCTCTCTCGACGCCTCGGAAGGCCGACTGCTTTATGACGCGGATGTCCTCCATCCCGCGGAACTCGGAGAGCTCTTCAAACCAAAGGTATTTGAAGTAGCCGCGGTCCAGCTTGATGGATTTGCTCTTCATCGGGTCGTCTGCGCCTCTGAACAGGATTCGCTGCCCTGTCGGCGCGTAGATGATTTCGAGCGGCGACCGGTAGAACTTGAAAAGGTGGGAAACGCCGAGGACCGATATCGCCCAGCCCAGCTGCGCGTAGACGGAATCCTTGCATGTGTTGCCGACGCGCCGGTAGGCGATGGCGTTCGCGTCCGGGTCCCGGAGCATCCCCATTATGATCATAAGCGAAATCGCGGAGCTCTTCGCGCTGCCGCGTCCGCCTCGAAGCCAGTATTCCGTGTGGCGGTCCTGCTTGAAGTCGTCGTACAAATCCCAGAAGGCGCGGGACATGTTCCGGTATGTGGATACGCCTCGACCGCTCACGGCTCATCCTCCGTCGGCCTGACGTCGTCGATGATCGGGCGCATGTCCGTCGGGCCGTGCTGCTGCTGTGCCTGCTGGAATTGGACGCGCTCTTTTTCGAGCTTCAGCCGGTCCTTGTCCAGCTGGGTCCGGGCGTCGATGTACCCTCCGTATTCCAGCAGCATCTCGATCGCCTTGAAGTCGCCGTTCATCGCCTTCTGCGCCAGCTGCAACATCGCCAGCAGACGAACGTCGGGCTTCAGCTCAGGGTCCAGCCCCATCTTTGCCAGCGAGGCTTGGGTCTGGGCGGGCAGCGTCGGTATCAATTCCAGCACCATCTTCGCGGTCGCCTTCGTGTCCCTTTTCCGCCTCCGGGCCTCCCCTGATTTGATGCCGCCCTTCCGCGTCATCTCGCGGAGTTCTTCCGGGGTTCTCTGGCTGTTGGGGATGAGGTTGTCGGTTCCGTCGTGGCGGGGCATCCTTCATCCCCTCCTCTCATGCCGTTTTAACGCATTTTAATTCGCTGTAAGGTGCCTGTGCCTCTTTCCGCGAGTGTTTGGTCGCCATGTCTCGCTCATGGCGCGTCAGAAGGGCAAATAGGCGGACGCCGGTGCGGTGGCGTTTCTCTGACCGCGGACGCGGTTGGCTCGGTTCATGGCGTAGAAGCTGTTATTGAGCCGCCGGTTCATCGCGGCGGTGCCGTTCTTCAGCTTCGTCCCTCGCCCTCTGCCTCTGCCTCGGGAGTTGCTGCTTCCTGATCCGCTTGCCATTGTCTCTCAAATCCTCCCCTCTGCGTTGATGTCGTCGGTGTCGTCGTCGTCTTCCCAGATGTCGGCTGCTTGGATGGTCCGCCATGCCTCCATGCCCTCGATGCGGTGAAACTGATTCCTCGGAGCGTTGTGGTTGATGGTCCCGAACTTCGAGGCGATTTCCTGGATGATGGCGGCGTTGAATTCGTAGATGTCCCGTCCGCGCTCCACCATGACCTGCTCGATGCTGTTGCTGCTTCGCAGGTTGGCGCTGCCGTGGATGGTGAGCGTGTTCCCGTAGGCGGTCTCGATGGCGATGACCTTCGCGTGGTATCCTCCGAAGGCGATCTGTGTCTTGTCGGTTCCGTCGTCGAGTTCCTGGTACATGTATGGGACGAGGCTGTATTTCTCGTGGGAATAAAAATAGCCGGAGAGGATGATGGTCAGCTTCTCCAGCTCGGGGCAGGCCAGCATTACGTTTTTGAGGCTGTCGATGTTTTCCTGCGAAATGCTCAGGCTGCAAATATAGATTTCCCTGGGGATCATGTTCCTGGCGGTCACGAGTGCTTCGACGATGTCGCCGAAGATGAAGTTGCCCGAGACCCAGGCGAAGGTCCGGGCGTTTTCCCGCAGGTCGATCTGCTGGGCGAATTTCTCCGCGCTCTCGTAGAGCACCTTGTGGGAGATGTCCCGGACGTCGATGCGCGGCTGAAGGATTCGTTTCTGCGCTTTCGATTCGTCGAAGAATCCTCCGCTGGCGGTGTCGAAGATCTGAAAGTCCGAGAGGTCGAAGTCGAGCTCCGCGTCCACGTCGTTCATGTTGATCAGCGGTGCCAGGTGGGCGTCGAAGGCGATCTTGTTTTCCTCTTCCTCGGTGAGCCTCGACGGCTGTTCCTTTTTCTTCTTCCTGTCGTCTGGGGCCGGTGTAGTCGATGGTCCCTGTGCCGGTTTGAGCTTTGGCTTTTTCTCTTCTCCGTCTCTGTACTTGATTTTCTTTTTTGCCATGTGGGTGTGTTCTCCCCTCTGTGTCTGAGTCTGAGTCTGGGTCTGTTTCCTGCTTCTCTTTCTCTTTATACGTTATTACGCCACTACACACACCATACGGTAAAATATATATATTTATAAAAAGCGTTTTGTAATTCTAAACTGTCGCTCCCCCATGCTGCCCTGTGTTTTCCCTGTCCAGGGCAACAAAAAAGAGCAGCCGCTCTCCGCTCTTCCCGTGTGCCTTGTGGGGGGGAAGATGCGGGAGCGTGGGCTGCCCGATGAAAGGGGTGGGTGTCGGTGTGAATCCGCGAGGGCGATGCGCGATCTCGTCTCCGCGTCTCTCGACAGTCTGAATTGTAGCACAAAATTTCCGGGGCGGCAAGTACCGAAACCTGCCAAAAAACGTCCAGTTTCCTGCCAGTTTCCGTCCACTCGCCTTTTTCGCTGCCGGTTCACTCCATGATTCTGCACATCTTGTCGAGGGCGGTGTCCGATAGGTTCCGCAGGGCGTTTTTGCTGTAAAGCATCTCGAAGCGGTTCTTGTATGCCTCGATCAATTCCCGCCAGAACATTCCGTCGATGAACTTCCGCTCGGCGACGAAACGCTCCCGGTCCGTCAGCCCTTCCATGGCCGAGTCGACGAGGGTCACGGTGATGCGCTTCTTTGCCAGCTCCCGTTTCTTCGCCCTGATCTGCTTCTCGACCTGGCGGATGTGGTCCGGGGTGTAGCCTGCTGCGAAGAGCGCACCGAGCTTTCCGGTCGGGTCGCTGACGGAGGTGCCGCGGGGCATGTCTGATATGACCTGTGTGATAGAGACGGCGTCGTCGACCATTTCCGTCCGGAGTGCCTCTGCCATTTGTTCCAGCTGCGGGATCTCGTTTTCCAGATACGCGCACCGAGCCCGGTCCTCCCGGTAGCTCTGCAGCATCTGCTTGACGGCTTCTTTCTGCATGGCCTCTCAACGTCACCCGCTTTCTGTCTGTCTGTGTGCTTCGCCGATGTCAGAACGGGAGTTCATCGTCGTCGACCTCGGTGAACTCTCCGGGGTTTCCGGAAGGTTCCGGAGGCGGCGTCGGTCCGGTGTCGCCCGCGCCCTGCTGGCGCTGCCCTCCGCTCTCGCCCAGGAAGGTCAGGTCCTGGAGCAGGACCTCCATCTTGAACCGCTTCTCTCCGTTCTCGTTCTCGTAGGTGTAGGTGGTCAGCGTACCGACGACGCCGACTCTGCTGCCCTTGTGCAGCCACTTCGCGCAAGCCTCGCCCTGTTTCCCCAGCGCCTTGACGGGGATGAAGTCGGCCTTGCTGTTTCCGTCGCGGTCCTTCGGTCGGTTGACCGCGACCGAGAATGTGCAAATGCACAGCCCTGATTCGCTGGTCCGGGTCTCGGGTTCTCTCGTAAGGTTGCCGATGCCCTCCCACTTGTTCATGCTCATTGTCTCTCTGTTCCCTCCGTTCGTTGTCAGCGTCCAGTGCTGCCAAAGCCAGCCGAGCCGCGCTCCCCGCCTTTGATCTCCGTCGCCTCTTCCGGTTCATCGTATACTATCCGCGCGGTTACCAGCTGGGCGATCTTGTCTCCGCGCTTGACGTTGAAGTCGTCGTTTCCGAGGTTGAACATGTGAATCATGATCTCCCCGTCGTAGCCCTCATCAACGGTGCCAAAGGTCAAAATATCCCGGCTGAACATCAATCCCGATTTGGGTCTGATGTCGCCCATGATCTCATGCGCCAGCTCGATATGGACGCCGGTGTGGAAGGTGGCGCTCTGCCGCGCCCTCACGATGCCGTCCTTTATCGCTCGGATATCCAGTCCGGCGTCGGTGGGGTGGGCGCGTGTCAGCTTGTACGCGCCGTCATCGTACTTGACTCTCAATTCGTCATTCCTCCTAATCCAATGGCCATCGCTGTCAGCCACTGTGTAATCTCCATGGCCTGCTTCTCGGTGAAGCCTGCCTTTTGCATAGCGCCGAATACCGAGAACATCATCTTCGCCAGCCTTGCCGGTTTCTTGAGTGTCTGGGCGAGGTAGTCGGCGGATTTCTGCTCGATCTCGTTCCCGCTGCCCATCAGTACACCTCCGCCCTCTGCCTGCGTTTCTTCGTGCGCGTCATCTTCATCGCCCTTTTGGTCTGGATCCAGCGCGGGTGTCCCTTTGCTCTCCATCCAATCAGCAGCGCGGCGAGGAGTCGCCGGTCTGCCTTGACCTCCATCGACAGCTCGATCGGCTGCAGGAAGGATGGGAAGCGGACGTCACCCGCCGGTCCGGGTCCGGGCGTCGTCGCCATGTTCTCGAAGCTGCATTCCTTCACGTCGAACAGCGTCATGCCGTCCGCGCTGTAAATTCTGCCGGGTCCGCGGAAGTCGATGTGTGGTGATCTCTCCAACGGCTGCGCCTCCTCTCAAATCGTGAACTCTTCCTCGAAGCAGTCCACGCCTGTCTCTCGCTTGCATCGGTCGATGATGTCGCCGGTGCTGATTTCCTCGCACATGATTTCCTGGATCCGTTCGAGGAGCCGCAGGCCGCGGTCCTTCCCGAATCCGAACAGGTCATGTGCGGCGATCGCGGCGGCGCTGTAGAAGAATTTCTGCTGGAAAGGCAGCAGCTTGTCCACGTATTCTTTCGTGGCGTCCTTCCGTCCGCGCTCGTAGGCGTCTGTCAGGTCCTGCTCGGTGATGCCGTTCTTCATCAGGCGTTCGCGCACCGCCTGCTTCCTGGCCAGCTGGTCCCGCTTCCATGCCGGAACCGTCGCCAGCCCTTCCGCGCTGCCGGTCAGGTCGGCCAGCTTCATCTCAGCCTCCGCCTTTTTCATCAGCAGCAGATTCTCCCGTGTGTCCAGCTCTGCTGTGCTTTTGTTGTATTCCTGCATCGTCATCCTTTTGGCGATCAGGTGGCGCTTCTTCGCGCTCCGCTTGCTCACTTGTACACCCTCCCCGTTTTTCTGTCTCTGACCTCTATCCTGGCCAGCAGGTCGAAGCCCGCGAGGTCTATCGCTGTTTTAAGAGTTTTAATCAGCCTCTGTGCCCTTTGGTCTGCCGCGTCTGTCTCTTCCTGCATGGGTGCCAGCGCGGCGTAGGCGGTGGGGTCTGCGTAGCCCTCGGGGTTGTGTGTCGGGATTCCTCCCTTCGGTTTTCTCATCCATTCCTGCGCCTCCCTCCGCTGTTATCTGAAAAACGTGTAGGGCGGGCAGGCTCCGCAGCCTCGCATCTCGTGGCAGGTGCCGTTGTGGTACTGGCACATCGGGACGAGGAATCGCCTGATCTCGGGCGTTGCCTCTCCGGCCAGCTTCGCCATGCCCTGCATGATGGCGCGGGTGACCGGCGCGGCCTGGGCGCAGAGGCGCTTGTTCGCCATCACCATCAATTCCTCCGCGTTGATGTCGAGAATCATATCGACGGGGGAGCAGCGCGGGGCGGCGTCGCCGTCGAGCTTTTCCTGCCGGTCGTTGCGCAGGCTGCTGACGTAGGGCTGGGCGTGGACGTGTCGGCAGAAGTGCACCGACGTGTTGCTGGGGATGCTCGTGAACTCGAAGGAATAGACGGCGCGGCGGATGGGGCTGTGCCTCGCTTCCAGGATGGCTTCGATCCACTCGGAGGTCGGTATCTTGCTCCGGTGCTTTCCTGCCGTGATCAGCGCCCGCCGGTAAACTTCCATCCAGTCGTCCACGTCCGGGTATTCGATCAGCGCGATCGTGGTGCTGCCATGTTCGTGCTCGACCGTCGTCCTGTACTCTTGATCCAAGTCGATCATGCCTTTTGCTCCTCTCTCTTGTTTAACATCTCGACGGTGGGTTTGATCTTGTCCTTCGTCAATCCCCCGCGGTAGAAGTTCGTCTTGATCAGGTGTGGCGTGATGCCGTATTCCTCGTAGTCGGGGAATGTGTCGTCATCCAAAACCGCCCAGCCTTCGACGGGTCCGTGGTATGTAAGCCAGCGCCGGATTCCCTTCCCGCGCTCGGGCGGCGTGTCCTCCGTGGTGAAGCCCATGATCTCGATGTTGTGCTGGCGCAGCTTGTCGATCAGGTAGCGAAGCGTTCCCGGCTGCCATGAGGTCCCCCAGCTGTGCTTCCACGTCGAGGTCAGCACGATGAAGGCTCCGGTCTGCCGGACGATCTCCGCGAGGCAGGAGACCTGCGCCCATTCGACGCCGAGGATCCCGCCCTGGGGTTTCCCGCCTCCGCGGCTGCGGTCGGCGTTGAGGACGCCGTCGACGTCCAGGAATAAAACGCGCATCGGCTTTACACCTCCAGCAGCTTCCTGATGCCGTCGATGGTGTTGTCCCACTTCGCGGCCTTCCGCGCTGCCGCGTCGAGGACGATCTGCTTCCTGCGTTCGCAGTAGGCGAGGACGGCTTCGAGGGCTTCCCTCGGGTTGTACTGTAGCGACCCGCCGTTCTTTTTGACCGGCTTGGTATTGTACAGCGCCTCGCTGACGTAGTTCTGCGCCAGACCTGTCTGCTGGCTGATTTCGT
>Ga0310690_10008835_pt1 | contig 12715 bp, 15 predicted proteins | sample AusTroGonzalo_MG_2_FD_207661 | JGI IMG/M metagenome (GOLD analysis project Ga0310690, IMG submission 207661) | Bovine rumen microbial communities from tropical cattle in Woodstock, Queensland, Australia - Gonzalo_04 (v2) (version 2) | ecosystem: Host-associated > Mammals > Digestive system >...
AGAGGTCGGCGACTGCTGCGGCGACGGCCTCCTCCACCTGCTCGGCGGTGAACATCGTTCCGATGGTCTCGTTAAGCTGTTCGATGATGGCGTCCTTGGCCTCGGTCACGGCGGCGACGGCCTCTTCAAGGGCCATCTGTCCGTCGATCTTGACCGCTACGGGAGTAGGGGTCTCGATTACGGTTATGACGGCGTTGATATCGACTTCGAGGTGGTCGAGCGCGTTGAGCAGGGATGCCCATTGCGCATTGCCCATCTCGTCGACCTCCGCGATGGAGACGACGAAGAAGTTGTTCGCGTTGATGTACGGCTTTACGGCCTCGTAATAGGTGAGGGTCACGATTGTAAGCTCCTCGACCATCCCCTCCATGCTTATGGCATAGTAGGCGGAGGCCATGTCGTCCGTGACGGTCTTGACGTCGGCGGGCGTAAGCGCTCCGTCGACGGTGAGGGTCATTACACCCTTGTCTGCGTCGATCACGATGTCGACGTCGTTGACCTCGATAGGGTCGGCATCGACCGCATCGAGGGAATCCCCCTCGATGAAAACGAATGCGCCGACCAGCGCGAGGGCGAACAGCGCGACAGCCATGATCGCCTTATCCTGTGTTCTCAATGAGATACGCTCCTGCCCCAATTGGGGACAGATAGACTACCTTTAACGCCGTTAATAAGGCATGTTGGCGGAGTGTCTGGATTGATGCGCAACTCACGCGGTGCGCTTGATTATCACCGTGGGAATCGTGATGGCCGTCTGCACGGAGGACCAGATGTAGATGCCTCCGTCGTAGCATTCCGCCACGGGCGCATAGTTGCCCGATGTGGCCTCCGCCACGCCGAAGACGACCTCCGGCACATCCGTCGCCGCCACGCCCGTCAGGGCGATGGCGCACTTGTACGGGAAGTCCTCGTATGTGCTGTCGGCAGTCCATGAGGACGCCGATACGTTCTCGAACGTCTCGATGGCCGTCAGCGACAGTATGTAGTTGACCCATACGACCTCCTCCGAATTGGCCACGACCACCTGATCCTCGTCGTTGAGATAATGGCCGTTGTGCGTCAGCGTTATGGTGTAGGTCGCTCCCGAAGGGACGAGCTTGTACGCCCTGCCGGACGCATCGGCCGTCACGCTCTGCGAATATCCCGATGCGGATATGGTGAACGTGTCGCCGAGCATGTTCTGCCTGTCCCACGTCTGCACTTGGAATATGATGAGGGTGTTGTTGGGCGGCACGTTGTAACGGTCGGCGTTGGCTATGAATCCCGACACGACATTAGGACACATCATACCACGCTCGCAGTTGAATAGTATATTCCTATCGGAATATTCACGGTCGGCTGCTTGAATATCGCGCGGATCGTCACGGATGTGCCGTCTATCGCGCTGGCATGGAGTCCAGCCTCGGCGAATGCCTTCGTCTGCTCGGAGGTCATGCCCTCCGCCATCCCCACCATGACGTTATCTGGTGATTCGGATAGCGTCACGGTCTGCGTCCACGGGCCGTCCCCGGCCCAATCTGTCGATGCCAGCGTTTTGTTCTCTATCATTGTAAGCCCACCTAATGCTATCCTTATCGGGATCTGAATCCTCGGCGTGACACCTGTCGCCGTTATGCGCATGACCTTATCGGACACGAGCGACCCGACCATACGGGCCTCCATCTCCGCCAGCCTCTGCTCCATGCTCGCCGTGTGAGGCACGAAGACGACAAGCTCCGAGGACGTCCCCGCCATCGGCACATCGAGGTCGATGGACGGAGGGGTCGATGCCCACCTGTCCGGGAAGAGCGTCGCGTTCACGATGCGCTTGAACTTGCCCGCAGGGATGCGCTCGCCTACGCCTCCGAGGGCGAGATAGCATGCGTACAGATTGGATTCGATGCGCTCGAAGTCCCTATAATCGACCCTGATCCCGGCAGACCATGAGCGTATCTGCTCGATGGGAACGCCGATGTGCAAGGCTATCGCGGCGATCAGATCTTCGAGCTTCTGAACCTCGTCGTAGCGGAACTGCTGCGCCCTGTCGGCCGGGACGAACTGCACCCGTGTGACACCCGCCTCTCTGGCGATGATGTCGGCATTGTAGGTCAGACGGTTCATGTCGATCCATCTGAAATGCTCGTCGGGGTCGCCATCCCATAGGCAGAATGTCAATTCGGGAAGTGTCATTGGCAATTTGATTATTAACAGCGTTAATAAGGCATGTTGGCGTTCATCGGCTGGACTTCTCCTTCATTGCGATATAGGATGCATTCACGGCCGTCCTGTAATCATCGAAGGCTTGGCGATAGCTCTCCTTCGACATGCACAGCTCCGAGATGATGCGTGTCTTCTCCTCTTGGAGACGGCGCTTCGCCTCGGTCACCTTCGGATCGTCCTTGACCGCTTGCTCCATGACGGAGAACAGCTGCGCGTCCACGCCGTTGTCCTTGGGCTTCTTCATCTCCTTGATCTCGGCTTCGAGGGCGTCCACCTTCTTCAATAGGTCGGGGAGATAGATTCCCTGCTCCATGATCTTGTTGAATGCCGCATAGTTGTCGGATTTCATCTGTGGGGATAATCCCTCGCCGGAATTAGCCTGCAATGCATTGATAATGTTCTGATAGCTCATCGTATCGCCTACGGTAGATTATCGTGTCGGAAGGGGTTTGTGGCCCTGTGCGGGCCGTTAGTGATTATACTCGCCGTACAGCTCGGCGATGGTCGGTTCTTGTAGTCACGAAAGAGTGCCGGTGGTCGTTCCAGAGAACGTTCCAGCTGTGGCGTCTAATACGCCCGCCACAGTTCCTTTCAGCTCGTTCATGTTGGCTATCGCGGTGAGGATGGCCTGCGTGTTGGCCGCGTCCCTCTGCTGGGAGTTCAGGTCACGGAGCCTGTTGACCTCCGCCTCGAGCTCCCTGGTGCGTATGTCACAGAACCCATCATGGATGACGGCGGTCTGCGCCGATATTGCGTTAAGGATAGACTGGGTGTTCTGGTTGGCGGTGTTCTGCTGGGCGTATGCGATCTGGCTGGCCTGATTCTGGATTCCGTTGAATCCCCTCTCGATGAGGTTGGACTGTTCGAGTATGGATGTCCTTATGTTACAGCAGCACGATTGGATAGCGTTGTTGATGCTGCCCTGATTCACCGCGATCTGCTTGTCCATCTGTGCGAGGGCTGCGTTGACGGCCGCGACGTCGGTGTTGAGGTTGTTGGCGAGGGCCTGAACGGCTGCGGTCTGCGATGCGCCGGACTGCGTGATGGCTGTCATCAGCTGATTGAAGTTGCCCTCGTTGATGACCGTCCTGTCCACGCCGCTGATGCCTCCGTTGCCTCCGAATCCGAAGCCGTTCCCGCCACCCATGAGGATGACCAAGAACAGCAAGAAGAGCATTCCGCCGTCAGAGCCGAATGCTCCTTTGTTCTCGTTCAGCAAGGCGAGGATGGAGGGGTCTATCCCCCTGTTCGCTAACATGCCTGTCAATACTCCGCTGTCGTAAGATTCGCTCATTTCGCGTCCTCCTGTCATTCTTATCAAAGCGTCTGTGTCGTGGCTAATGTCCTCGATCATGTCATGCTCCCATTTCTGGTACGCCGTCATGTCCGAGGATGAATCCATGCCCTTGTCGGGCATCATATCGTCTGCCATTTCAGACCTCCCGCCCTTTCGGGCAAGGCGGAATACGATGCGTTAAAGTACCAAATTATCGAAGAATTATGCTTTATATCGCTGGATGAGGGTACGACCATCATGCACGTTGCAGTCGTAATCAAGGAAGGGAGAAAACGCTGTTCGAGGTGCAACCTCGACCTTACCGATAGGGATTATCGTTATGTCGCAAAGCACCTTGCAAGGTGCAAGAACAGGATCAATCCCTATGTCTACTCGGACAGGCCGAGAGGCAGACCGACAAATAAGGAAAAGAGGAGACTGCTTGCGATGGAGGGAGAGGAAGAAGAATGAGAAGGGTGAGGGGGCTTCGACCTCGGCAGACCCCCTCATTGAGATTCAGACTATCTTAATCATGGACAGATAGCCTACCGTTCCGTTGCTTGAAAACCCTTGAGCATACGATGTCATGGTGTTGACAGCATAGGTGTTGGAGGCTTGTGTGGGAATACCGCTACCTGATGCATTCCATTTTATTTCTATGCGAGTCTTTGCAAAATTACCTGTCCCTTGGATTATATTAAAGAATATCATCGTGCCTGTCAACGAGGGTGGGCTGACACCACTGTTCCCGTTCAGATTGCTATCACAACCCATCATCGTATAGGCCCAGGGAGTCACCAGACTTTCACACTTTGTGGTAGTTGCAGTGGCATAGCACCCGATCATCTTGTCCATGTCGGACATGAACTCCTGGAAGGAGGCTATCTGGTCGGAATCCAGACACAGATACCAATCGCCACTACCGGTCTTGTAATACTTCCCTTTGAAATGGGCCAGCACCTTGGTCGGCTTGTATATCGCATTCGTCACCCCCTTGCTCATGCCGTCACCCCCATCGGAGCGACGGCCATGAGGCTTACGAGGTCAGGCTCCCCCCCCCCATTCTCGATTATCCCGAAGTCATAATCGGTAAACACTATATTCCAACAACGCAACCGGACTGTGCCCGTGGCCGTGGCCTTTATCCACGATGTATCCTTCGTTGCATATAGGTCGAGGGTTGAAATTGATGAATTGACGGGATTTTTATATTTGACACTACCCACTTTTTTATTATCAGATGGTAGTGTGCTACCCAAGCCCCCTAAGCCAGCCTCATCATTGATGACCAAAAGACCTCTAGATCCTGCTGTGTTTACTGCCCCCAATGCCACTAAGAAGTATTCATCTGTCCCTAAAGCACCTGTCATCGTGGTGGTTTTAACATACATAGGTCTGGAGGGAGATGCCGATGACGCATCAATGCTCATTACATCCTTGGTAGTGTAACTTTTTCTACCTTGATAATAGCCATACGTACCATCTTGCTCTACTATAGGCACATCTCCTGCGGATACAGCAGGAAGCACATTACAAGGGCTTTGGGTAGCACCACTTCCTGTAAACGTCTTGAAATCCCCTGGAGTTATTGCGATCTCCTTCCCGATCCACCTGTATGAACTGGAATCGATGGATGCATTCGTTCTTCCTTTCATCTCTAAATCACCCTTTGTGTATCAAAATAGTTGGAATCGTTATGGCCGTGTTCACGCTGGAATAGATGTAGACCCCCCCAGCATAGGTCTCGCACACGCTCGCATAATTGCCAGAGCTGGCCTCCGCCTGTGCGAACACTACCTCCGCCACGTCACTGGCGGTGACGCCTGTTATGGCTATGGCGCACCTATAACCGAATCCAGAATAGGTGGAGTCAGCCACCCAGGAGGATGCCGATTTGTTGGTATAGATCTCCGCACCGCCACCGCCTCCTCCCAACTCAGTCCAATCCTTCCAGGTCCCGTTTTCTCTCCTCCTGACATAGACATGCTCAGACCTGAAATCGGTGGCGATCTGCTGGAGCCAAACATCACTATAGGCCGTTGTAAGGATCCTAAAATCGTTCTGCCCAGAATGATATTGTAAAAAGGGGTTGGCATCTGCTCCAGATAGGCCAGAGGTTGAGCTGGAGACGTAGTAAAACCCGTTCTTCAAGGCTCCAGAGGGGGCAACCGATTGGGTGGTCTTGACCACCGCCATGCCCCCGATGGCAGTGTCTATAGCATCCATGTTGTCGTTAATATCTGCAATACTAACTAGGTCCGTAGTGGCTGGTTTTTTTAGATTCAGATTAGTAGTGTAAGTTGCCATCTCATGCACCCCACTTCAGGCCAGCGACATTGGCCCATATCGTCGTAGCCCAATCGAGCCATACGCGATCCACTTCCGCCACGCCGATGGACACGAGATAAGCGCCCATGACGTTGACGGGGTTGGGCGTCAGCCCTACGAAGGTTATCTGCAAGTCCTTGGCGAGCGAGCTCATGGCTGCACGACCTTCATGAGGAACGGCTGTCTCCACACATCGTCCCCGACGCGCCACGATAATTTTATCTCCATAAGCCCGGCCGTCCTCGGATTGAACCTGAACGACAGTATCCTCCCGGTCGTGTCGATTCCGAGCGTCCCGGATTGGATAAGCTCTCCGTCCAGCCATATCTCGAAATCACCCGAATCCACGGTCTGACCCGTGTCATCCTCGAACGACACGGCGAACTTCTGGATGAATGATTCTCCCACATAGCATTGCCTCATATTCCTACCTCCACCAATTGAGAGCAGGCGTGGGCCAGCATGTCGACGGATGGCCGACCGTCCGATACGCCGACCAGCGGCCTGCCCTCTGCGAGCATGTCGATTCCGATCCCGGGGCCGAGCATTCCGATGTTCGGTCTGGCTTCGGGGAGCATCAATAGAGATGAGCCCTCCTCGCGCCAGCGGATGCACTTGGTCTCCCCCGGGGCGATGTCGAAAACTCCCGTTTTATACGAGACGTTCCCGGCCTCGTCCTCCGCCCAAATCTCGACGACGATGGGAGAGACGGCCCATGCGGGTACGTCGAACACCCATTCGTCGCCCTCGTGGGCGGTAAGGGTCGCCATCTGCCTTTGGATGCGACCCCATACCGCTTTCACGGTCATGCGTCGGTTACCTCGACTGTTATCGAGTACGAACCCGATGCGTTGGCGGGGTTCGGGCTTATCACGATGCTCACGATGGTCGGCGCTGTGCCGTCGTACACCACCGTCCTCGTCACGGTCGAGATAAGTCCCGATGTGTCGGTGGCGGTGATCGTGATGGTGTTCGTACCCTCCGCCAAAGCGACGGCCTGACTGAAGCTTCCGTCCTGTCCCACCGTGGGCGCGTATGTCGTGCCTCCGCATACGATGGATATGCTCACGGGCGTGGAGTTGTCATCGTTGGTCGTTCCGATCACGGTCACGCTCGACTGGTTGGTGAGCAGGTTGTTCGTAGGTGCGCTGATGTTCAGGGTGGGAGGCGTGGTGTCGATCTTGAATGTGGATGATACTGCGACCGCGGCGTTGCCGTCGTAGTCCGAGCCGTTGATGGCTATGGTGTGAGTTCCGTCGGCTAGATTGCCGGAGGGCGTGAAGGTACAGGACAGCACCGTGCCGTCAGCATTGAACGATGTGGTGCTGGGCGAGTAGTCAGTTCCGTCCACGGTGATTTTGACGCTGGATGCGTTCACTCCCGACCCTGCATCCGTGAAGTTGAACTGGATGGTCGGCTGGGCGTTGTTTCCGATGTTCGCGCCCGCCGAGGGATAGGTAATCGCTCCGACAGGAACGGTCGTTTCTTTGACGTAGAGCTTGAGGGCGTTGGCGAACGACCCGCTGATGGTCTCCTCGGTCACGTTGCCTGCGCTGTCGGTAGCCCTTACGATGACGGGATAGTACCCGTTCGATGCACCGGAGCCGACACCCGGCCCGCTCGGGTTGTTCATTCCAGATGTGTCCGCCGGGGCAGTCAATGTCCCCTCGTACTTGCCAGTAGATGAATTATAGGTCAGCGCCGTGGTTACACCATTGACGACGACCTGAACAGTAGATATGGCCATGCCTTAACAATTATTAACACCGTTAATAAGGCATGTTGGCGGTGTGGCCGCCAAAATATTGTCATACCCAAATGACAGGCATATTGGGATCGCGTTCGATATGGAACTCCCTCATGTCGGCCATGTTGTACCACTCGATATGGACGCCTTGCGCCAGATCCTTGTAGGTAGTGGTCAACTTGACCTGCCACATCCAGAGCATGCCTTTATCGAACGGCTCTGGATAATCGTCCTCCGTCCCGCTTGGGAAATGGGGCGAACCGCCCAAAAATAATACTGGAACGAAGTTCCCGCAGCAAGCCCCGCTTACCTTGTCGTTCCTGATGTTGATGACATAAGTGACGCGAACCGAGGTATCGCTTATCTGCTGGCTATCCGCCAGCTCGTAGTTGAATGTCGCATCCGGCATGTTATTGTAAATCATCACAATAGCGGCCGCACCCACGATGACCACGATTATCAGCGCGATGATCCAGCGGCCATGGCCTTTCTTGACCTTTGGGGGCGGGGTCGACAGGTACGCCTTGTCGTCTATGCTTGCCAGCGTCCGTCCGTCGGTCTGGTAGCGATCATCGTCAGAGGCGAACTCCGCGTTACAGAATGCGCAGTATTTAGCTCCGGGCGGATTGTACTTTGCACATTTCCAGCACATCTTGCGCTTCGGTGCATCGTCAAGGGTCGTGTCCTCTCCGTAATCGGAGACCTTGATGATTTTTGCCATAATGGTCGTATCATCGAGGCCGATATAATATAGCTCACTTGATGAAGGTCGTCTCCTCCGTGAGCATCCCGTCGAACGTGATCTGCCTCTTGATGGTCTTGTAGACCTCCGCCGTACCGTTCAGCGACCACATGGAATAGACCCCGGCGGAATCTCCGAGGTCGATGGCGGGGTCTCCCGCCCATTCGACCTTGACCGCCTTTGAATAGAGCCTGCCCGCCACACGGTTGCACACGGTTATGGCGTTCGCCTCCGTGCCTATCAGGGAGTTGTTGACCGACAGCACGACCCTCGCCGCATTGACATCCGACCTCAAATCCCTCGTATAATGCCCCGACCCGTACATTATGTCGATGAAGTTGTACCTGTTCATCTGGCTCGATTCGGGCCAGCTGAATTGGATATTGGGCGGGATAGTGCCGTATTCGTCATCGGAGTAGTCCGTGCCGACCACTATCGTGCCGACCCTGTTGGGGATGATCGTAAGCCCGTAGGCTTGCGCCACCCTCTGAACATCATCGAGAACGGTAGTCCCGGTATCGAACGAATGGTTCACCGTCGGATATACCAGATAGACGTCCTCCTCGATGACATGACCTATCTCCAATGCAGTCAGGAGGCGGTCGAGTGTCGTTCCCAAATCCTCGGAGGTCGATATGCTCCAAGCGTTGCACATCTGTCCGAGATACCATCTCGTATCGTATGCGGTCACGGACAGACAGCCGTCCTTCGTCCCTCTCTCCGCCAGCACGAACCTTCCCATCGGGACGGTGTATTTGGCGTAGTTCTGGTCTGCGCTGCCGCATAGTGTATAGGACAGGGTTATGGGGTTGCCGATTGCGAGCCTGTCGAAGTGGGTGTTGGGGTTGTCCTCGTCGTAATCTCCGTTGACGTTGATAAGGTCGAAATCAAGCTCCCTCATAGGAAGCCCCTGCTGAAGCGGGTCTATCTCGTCGATGTAGACGATCCTGTTGGTCAGCTTGGTCGGGCTGATCGTGATAGAATCTCCGAACTCAAGCTCCGTCAGGCGGATGTGCCTGTACGGTGCGTCCAGCTTCGTGATGCGGATCGTGATGGAATCGTATTCATAAGCGCCCGATGCGACGAAGTAGCCGTAATGGTACGTCGGCGTAACGCTGGTCTGGACACCGTTCTTGGAGAAGATTACCTCGGCTTCCAGTACATCCGGGCCGTCGGTGTAGACGGTCAATGCGGAGGTATGGACGGCGGGATTCCCGTTCCCGTCCTCGAACGTGACCTGCATGGTGAAGTCTATATCTCCGTCCTCGTCGGATATTGCCGCAGACCACCAGCCTGTGTTGACTGTGGTGGACGGCTCTATCGGAGGCACGATGATCTTGTTGGATTCTGCCGTGGGTATGCCGTTGGCCTCGAATGTGGCAAGCTCGTTGTCGAGGTCGTACCTTGAATCTATCAGGAACTCCCCGTTGCTCATGGGGAGCGCAAGCCCCTCCGCCGATACCATGTCGTCGGCGGATGTGTTGTCGATGAAGATACCGAGGGACATGACGATTGTCTCCGATCTGTCCTTGCATTTGGCTACCGCCTCATATCCTTCAGGTGCGGAATACATGGTATCACAGCTGGATCAGCGACATCGAGATGTCATAATATTGGAATCTTTGAATAGTCCCTTCTTCGTTGGCTTTTGTCAATTTGCCGTAGCCTGTTACGGTCTGGCCTGTCCCGCGGTACATACTGAAATTCGTCATCTTGGTGTCGGTGTCGAGGTCGATGAAGTCCACTCTGAATTTCTCGTCCCCGGTGAGGCTCATGATAAGGTTCTTCTCCGCATACGACAGGCCTTTCCATTGGACGTCAATCGTCCATTTCCAAGCGATGTGATGCTTGATAAGCTCGCCAGCCTCGGCATCCGATAATGCCTGGTCTATGATCTCGCCGATGACATTGCTGACATTCCTTTTCGCCTTGACAAGCTCCTCCTTCCTCGTCGTATAGCCTCTATACGCGGGGTTAGGCATTGCATGTCCCTCAATCCACAAAACCGTCATACTGTCACGCTCCCGTTGCGTCTGCGACGCTCGTTTTCCAATGAATCGTAAATCGTCCTCGCCACCGTCCTTCCGTCCAAATTGACCACAAGCTCGATAGGCTGCGAATCTCCGTATGCACCGTTCCCGTTCATCGCCGGAGACAGGCTTCTTATGGCATCGGACACCGCTTGGACGATGGTGGAATAGGGCGAGGCCACTTCGACCTCACGGCGGTTGTCTCCGAGGATGGCAAGCTGCGGGGAGTTGGGCATAAAGACCCCTCCCTGCGCATATCCGCTAGGAGCAGGTGTGACGCGCTTGAATCCTTTTTTTACCCACTCCTCCTCGGACACCTCGAACTCGTTGCCTTCCCTGTCGTACATGTAGTACTTGATGATGTCTCTCCCATCCGCACCGCCGGGTTCGCTCGTGTAATAGCCACGATACTGCTCATAGTGTCCGTTTTGGGTCGTAGCCTTCATCATGCCCCAAAAGTCTGGATTGTTCTGCATCTCATTGATGATCTCCGGCACGGCCACCGCACCAGCAAGAGTGGCGGCCACGGTCTTGGGGTCTGCGGCCTGCAGATTGTCCGCGTAGTTCTCCATCTTGGTCGCGGCATTGTCGAGGGTGTTCTTCGCCGCATCGGTAACCTTATCCTTGAGGGTCTTTTCGACCGCCTCTTCTATGACGGTCGTGGTCTTGGCTGTCGTAACCCCTGCACCGCCCCCAGCTCCGGCGACGTTAACCGCCTTGCTTGTATCGGTAACGACCTTCGTGGTCTTTGTGGCCGCTGTGGCGGCATTCTCCGCAGCGACTGCCGCTTTCTCCACCGACGATACGGTCTTGACGGCAGCACCGCCCGGGACAAGCATAGATAGCACTTCCAGAGAGTTCTGCGCATCCTCTGCCGTATATTGCCCTATGCGCCCGGGATTGATCGTGTTCTCGATGGAGTTGCCGATGTCGGCGAGCCATTGCATGCTATCGTTCCAGTTGTTCCCCAAATCTTCGAGGATGTTGCCGGAGTAAGGGGTCGATACCACCGCCGATGATGAAGTGGTCGGCACGGTGACGCCCGTTCCTCCTGTGATGTAATCGTTCAATTCGCTCAATGTGGAGGACGGTACGCCCGACTGCGCCAGAGCGTTCAGGTAGGCCATCTTCGCACTTGGCGAGCCGAGAGCATCGATCTTCGCCTTGTACGAGGATGTCGGAGTTACGCTTCCCTCCAGTTCTTTCGCTTTCGTCTCGGCCCTCGCCCTCGCCTCGGCCTCTATCCTCGCTATCTCAGAGTTATAGTAGTTCTCGATCCTCTGCGCCTCGGCGTTGATGGATTCGGTCGCCAGACCGCCCCATGATGCGATGACGTTGGTTATCTGATTGCAATAGTTCAGCACGGCGGTGAATGACTGGTAGAGATAGGTCATGTCGGGCGTTACCGCGTCCTGCATCCCGCTTTTCAGCAGAGCCGCGTCGGATAGGGCGGGATCCATCGCAATGGCGGCCAGCTCTGTGAACTTCTCCCATGCGTTGTTAAGCTTGTAGCGTAGCAGGGTGATGTCGTTGAGGGTGGTATCCATCGCCTCTCCCGCCTCCGCCGTGAACTCGTCCATAGCGGAATCGAGATCGAGCTTCAGCTTAGACACCTGTTCCTGTGCCGGGTCTAATGCGATTCCCGCCTCCGCGATGAACTTCGTCCATGCGCTGTCGAGCTTGCTCTTCAATTCGTCCGCGCTTGTTATCGGGGAATCGAGTATCGAATCGACCTCCGCCATGAACTCGTCGGCAGCCATGTTGAGGATGCCCTCTAACGTCTTTGCATCCTGAATCGTGGGATCTAATGCGGAGATGGCATTGTCGAGGAATGTGTCGAGAGCATGGTCGAACGAGTTCTTGAGCTGGGCGGTCATCTCCGCAGTCGGGTTCAATGCGCCCTGCGATTCGGTTATGAACTCGTCCAATGCGGAATTGAGGCCGACGATCAGCCTTTGCGTGTCCATGAGCATCGGGTCTAACGCCGTTCCCGACTTCTTGATGAAGCCGTCCAGAGCCTTGTCGAGCGCATCCTTCAGCGCCTTCGCATCTTCCAGCGTAGCGAACAGGCCGTTGCTGGCATCCTTGATGAACTTGTTGAACGCCTTGTCCAGCAGTCCTTTGAGGACGATGGAATCCGTTAGTGTCGGGTCTAACGCCGTTCCCGATTGGGCTATGAAGTCGTCGAGCGCACGGTCAAGGGCGTTCCTCAATGCCGTCACTCCGGCAATGGCCGGGGACATGGACAGTCCCGAATCCGAGATGAACTTGTCGAATGACTTATCAAGGATGTCCTTGAGAACCTTCGCCTTGATTATCGAGGGGTTCAATGCGGTGCTGGATTCGGCGACGAACGTATCCATAGCCTCATCCAAGAGGTCTCTTAGTAGGAT
>Ga0310690_10008836_pt1 | contig 12715 bp, 10 predicted proteins | sample AusTroGonzalo_MG_2_FD_207661 | JGI IMG/M metagenome (GOLD analysis project Ga0310690, IMG submission 207661) | Bovine rumen microbial communities from tropical cattle in Woodstock, Queensland, Australia - Gonzalo_04 (v2) (version 2) | ecosystem: Host-associated > Mammals > Digestive system >...
GCCAGCTATGCCTTCGGGCCAGCAGAACGGCAACCAGCAGCAGGGTCAGCCTCCGGCCAAGCCTTCCGGCGAGCAGAACGGTGAGCAGCAGAACAGTCAGCCTCCGCAGATGCCCGGAATGAACGGGCAGGATCAGCAGGACCAGCAAGGTCAGCCTCCGGCCAAGCCTTCCGGCGAGCAGATTGGTGACCAGCAGAACGGTCAGCCCCTGCAAATGCCCGGAATGAACGGTCAGAACCAGCAGGACCAGCAGGGTCAGCCTCCGGCTATGCCTTCCGGCGAGCAGAACGGCGAGCAGCAGAACGGTCAGCCCCCGCAGATGCCCGGAATGAACGGTCAGAACCAGCAGGACCAGCAGGGTCAGCCCCCGGCCATGCTTTCCGGGGAGCAGAACGGCGACCAGCAGAACGGTCAGCCTCCGGAATTGCCCGAGAATGGGAACGAAGCAGAAAATGCAGGCACTGCTGTAGTTCAGACCGGCAATAAGGACCCGCTGAGAATGCGCCAGAAACCTTCAATCAAGGGCCGCATTATGGATCAGCTCAGCAACGGAACCGAGGTTGAAATCATCGAAGTTCAGGAGGAGTGGGTTAAGATCAGAGTCAACGGCAAAGAAGGCTATGTGATGATTCAATACCTGGATGACGTCACGCAGGAACAGCAGGAGGATGCAGACGAATAACCAGGGTGGGACGACAGTGACCGAAACAGGCATTGTCAAACCCGGGCGGAGGGCTTCGGCTCTCCGTCCTTTCCTTGACAGGAAAGCAACTTGTTTCGTACAATGCAGAAAAAGTTCTGCGATTGCTATAAACATGAAAGGAGACCCCTCCATGCCCTCTGAACGGGAAGAAGAACTGCTGCGGGAGAACGAGCCGTTTATCCTCCGGGAAGCCTCCAAAGCCGCCGGAAAGATCATCACCCGGTCGGATGAGGAGTACAGCATTGCGCTGTCAGCCTTCTGGGAAGCCGTGCGGACGCATGACCCGGAGAAAGGGTTGCTGCAGGCATACGGCGCGGTTGTGATCCGGCACCGAATGGTGGACTATTACCGTTCGCAGAGGAAATACGCTTCCGAAATGACGGTGGAACCCGCTGTTTTCGGCGGCGAGACGGTGGAGGGCGCGGAAGGCATACAGCAGGCGGTTGAAAAAGCGCAGGCAGAAAACCAGCCGGATACCGTCCTGGCCGATGAAATCGCGGCGCTGTCGCAGGAACTGAAGAAATACGGCATCAGCTTTTTTGACCTGCCGGATCAATGCCCCAAAGCAACAAAAACCCGCAAGGTGTGCAAGAAAGCCGCCGGATTTGTTGCGTTCGCAGAACGACTGCTGGAAAAACTGAGAAAGACCCTCAAACTGCCCGCGGCCGAAATGGAGAAAGGCGTGCCGATTGCCCGGAAACTTCTGGATAAATTCAGGAAATACATTATTGCTTCAACAGAGATTCTGGCCGGGGATTTTCCGGGCCTGCAGGAATATTTTCAGGGAGAGGAGGATGCCTGATGCGAAAGGATGCGGTTGTGCTTGAGATCCGAGATAAAAAAGCAGTTGTGCTTGCATCCGACGGCAGATTTCTGCAGGTTCGAAATGAGGGCTATCATGTGGGTCAGCGGATTCCGGAGGCAGAGCCGACTTCGATCCGACCCCGCTCCGTGCTTCGCCGGACACTGCTGATTGCTGCCTGCTTCGTGCTGGTCCTTGGGTCATCAGCCTTGGCAGCCAGCAAATATATGGTCTGGTCCTATGCCGGTGTGGACGTCGGCGATCTTTCTGTGAATTATGCGCTGAATTTCCGCAATGAGGTTCTGAATGCCGAGGGCAATTCAGCGGAAGCGGAACAGCTTATCGGTTCCCTGGAAAAAATACCTTATGAGCCTGTCGATTCTGCCGTTGAACGAATATTGGACGCTACAGAAGAAAGGCAGCCGGAAGAAACCGAAACTCCGGAAGTCGTTATCAGCGTTGCCTCTTTCATGGGAGGAACAGAAAAAACAGAAGAGCGGATCAAGGAAGGCATTCACCGTTCCATGGAAAAAGTCCGGCCGGATGAACCCGGGAAGAAGCATGAGGAAGAAATCCGGGTGGAGCGTGTGGAGTGGCAGGACGCCGGACAGTTCATGGAGGACAGGCATCAGCCTCAAAACACGCAGATGCCTGCCGGTGCGGAAGAAGACCGGCAGCCACCCGAAGAAGCAATGCCGGAAAAGCAGGAGAATCCGGCGCCGGAACAAAAGACCACCGAGCAGCAGGAACAGCGGGGTGATCCGCAGGATGCGGAATACTCAACCGGAAGACCAACTGAAAATGATACAAGCTCTATACAGGAAGAGCGCGTTCCGGAAGAAGCGAACGGTCAACAGACGCAACCAGCTTTTGAAAACAATCCGGGACAGCAGTCCACAAACCTTCCGCCTGAAAACGAAACAAATCCTATGCAGGAAGAGCGCGTTCCGGAAGAAGCGAACGGTCAACAGACGCAACCCGCTTTTGAAAACAATCCGGGACAGCAGCCCGCAAATCTTCCGCCAGAAAACGAAACAAGTCCTATGCAGGAAGAACGCATTCCGGAAGAAGCGAACGGTCAACAGACGCAACCAGCTTTTGAAAACAGTCCGGGACAGCAGCCCGCAAATCTTCCGCCTGAAAATGAGATGAATGAACCAAAAGGGCCGGGAGACATGCAAGAGCCTCCGGGAGCAGGCGAAGAGCACCAGGCACAGCCCATGCAGCCGCAACCCCGGCCGGATGGAGGGATTGGTCCCTGATCAAGTTGATTCGAGCGAAGGGGCGATCAGCAGGGGAGACAGGGCTCCTTTGTGGACGACGGTCAGGCGGTGGAGGGGGCGGGTCAGCATCACATACAGCAGGCGGCAGAGATGCTCGTCGTCGGGAAAGTTCTCGGCCGAGGCGTCACAGACGGCTACACAGTCGAACTCCATGCCCTTGACGATGGCGGAGGGGAGGATCATGACGCCGCCCCGGTAATCGGAATCCGACTCCGAGAGAAGGCGGGCGTTCAGCTCCGGCCCGAGGGAGCGGAGGAGCTTCCGGGCCTGATCCTTTGTTTTCTCGATCAGCGCGATGCTGTGGAAACCCTCCCGCTGCCAGGAAAGCACCTGATCCCGGAGGAGGGAGAGGCGTTCCTTTTCATTCGCGGCAGGGAGAATCTTCGGCGGTTCGCCATGGCGCAGGACGGGCCGGGATTCCCGGACGGACGGGATGGGATATTTCGCGGCCACGGAGCGGGCAAGGTTCATGATTTCCACGGTGTTCCGATAGCTGACGGTCAGATGGGTGAGGGTTGCCTGCCCTTTGAAAACGGGACCTTCCCACTCCTCCCAGCCGCGGATGCCCTCGTCCGAACGGATCCCCTGACAGAGATCGCCGACGAGGGTGAAGGTTGCTGCGGGGTTGGTCTGCCGCAGGAGCTCGATCATGAAGGGCGAGAAATCCTGACATTCATCGATGACGATATGCTTCATCGGGCGGACTTTCAGGCCGTACACCGCGCGGCAGATCAGGGCCAGGGCCGGCAGATCCTCCGGACGGACATCGGCATCCTCCGGGAACATTTCCGCGGCGTCTTCGGGAACACATTCCCGCAGGAATTCGCGGTAAAGGCCGACCGGGTCCGGCAGGGAGAATTTCTCCCGGTAACGGTTCATGTATTCTTCCGCCCGGGCGTCCACCTCTCCATAGCGCTGATCGCGCAGCGCGTAGAGATCCCGGATTCTCCGCTGCCTTTCCGGAGAGGCGGGCGAGGAGGAAACGATCCGGTTCACCTGCTGCTCGGTCATGGCGGCGTAACGGTCCTTCAGGAGCGATGCCGCGGACTTTACCCTTTTGCGGACGATCTTTTTCAGCTCGCCGACGCGGGTTTCCAGCGGGAAGACCCGCAGATCCCGCAGGAAAACGGTTTCCAGTTCAGCCCGGTCCATCAACTGAACCCCGGCCATTTTGAAGCCGGCGGCGGGCAGGACCTTTTCCTGCAGCGCGGCAAGCCAGGCTTCCAGCTTTCTCATCAGATCCAGGGAACCCTTGATCCGCAGAATCCGGCCGGCCCGGCGGCGCTCCTCCGGGAAGAGGGCGAGATTCTTTTCAAACCGGTCGGCCCCCCGGAGCTTCGGCAGGCGGGCGCCCATGCCCATCCGGCACCAGCCTTCGAAGGTCGTCTGCACCACCCGCTCGACGCCGAGATCGGGGAGTACCTGGGAAATATAAGAGAGAAAGAGGGGACTCGGGGCCAGGATCATCATGTTTTCCGGCTTCAGGGTATTCCGGAAGGTATAGAGCAGATAAGCAATCCGGTGCAGGGCAATGGTCGTTTTGCCGCTGCCGGCTGCCCCCTGGACCATGAGATGGACATTCAGCGGATGGCGAATGACGATATTCTGCTCCGCCTGGATCGTGCTGACGATATCCTTCAGACGGTCGGTGGAGATGCTGCCGAGGACTTCCTGGAGATAAGCTTCCTGGGAGACGATGCCGGTGTCGAAGAGGCTGACCAGCTGCCGCCCTTTGACCGTCAGCATCCGCTTCAGCGTCAGCTCTCCCCGGACGCTTCCGTCCGGCGCCTCATAGTCCATGGGGCCGATCTGGCCGGAATAATAAAGATTGGCCACGGGAGAGCGCCAGTCCACCACGATCGGAGAGAGGGAGACCGGATCCAGGACGCCCCAGCGGCCCAGATACCAGACTTCCGGCTTTTCTCCGGCGGGAATATAATCCAGGCGGGCAAAATAAGCCTGGCCGGAGGCCAGATGCAGCTGGCGCAGGCGGTCGAGCTTGATCCGGAAGAGCTGGATGGTTACTTCCTCCTGCTGATCCGGGTCTTCCTCCATCTGCACATCCATGCATTCCCCGGCTTTGGCGCCGGTCAGCGCCTCAACCTCCCGGATTTCCCGGCCGATGGCATCGCAGGTTTGCTGCAGATGAAGAAATTCCTCCCGCGCGGCCGGATGGTCCGGCAAAACAACGTTTTCCATTTTTGCTTCCTTTCCCCGGAGAAACAAGGATAAAGCCTCTGCCGGTTTTTTCATTCGCAGAGGCTTACAGTATTCATCCTGCAAGCGTGTGGATGTGCATCATACAGGAGTTTGCGGGATTTGTCAACCGCGGCGGTTCACAGTTGACAGGAGACGGTTTCTGATTGTACAATCACGGTACACTTTGCATAAGTTCCAAAGCAAAAAACTTTTTAAGGGGGATCTGTAACCATGGAAGTCAAAACCATCAGCATTCAGAAGGCCAAAAACAGGATCAAGAACGATCCGGAACTGAGCAAGATGCTGGTTCGCAGCGGCTGGCGCGAAATCGCACTGGACCTGGACGGCGACGGCATGGCGGACGTTTGCTTCGCCAGCGAAAAGGCCAGCAACAAGATTGACACCATCGCCATCGACCTGAGCGGCAGCGGAGAATTCAACCTCTACCTGCACGACTTCGACGGCAACGGCATTCCGGACACCGTCATCCTGATCAACGACAAGGGCGAGGAAGAAGTCGTCGCGTTCGGCGGGGAAGTTGAACTCGGATTTATCAACATCGGCGTGAAAATCGCGAACCTGCTGGTTGCCGAAGATTACATGAACAAGAAACTGGGCATTTCCCTTGCGGACCTGGCGGCGTATCTGAAATCCTATTCAGCCCGGATGCTCGAAGAAATCGAAAAGCGGGAGAACGCCCAGGGCATCGACAAGGTTTATTACTTCCTGAACGACGCCGGAACCTTCTATCTTGCCACCACGGAAGGAAACCAGCCCAGAGTGCGGCCCTTCGGCGCGGTCATGCTTCGGGACGGAAAGCTCTATTTCATTACCGGAAAGGTCAAAAAAGTTTCCAAGCAGCTTGCCGAGAATCCGCTTTGCGAAATCTGCGCCTTCTTCAACGGCACCTGGATCCGCATTGAAGGCGAGCTTGTTAACGACGACAGCCGCGACATCAAGGTTGCCATGCTTGAGCAGAATCCCGCACTGAAGAGCATGTACAGCCCGGACGACGACAACATGCAGATGCTGTATCTGAAAGACGCGACGGCTTATCTCAGCTCCTTTACAGCGGAAACGGAAGTCATCAAGCTCTGATTCCTGCGCTTTCTATTTGGGAAAAAACGGGCAACATCAAAAAGGCGGAACAGCACGCACAGCTGTTCTGCCTTTTCATTGGCGCCGCGGGGGAGAAACGGAGCGGCCGAAAAAGGGTTACTGTGAACTGTCGCCGCCGGCTCCCTTCAGGCGCCTGATGCGCTCGGCAGCATATTCCTCGATCTGCTTCCAGAGGCTGTTCAGTTGTTTTTTATGGGCGCAGAGCTTTTCCGTGCAGTTTTTGCAGTGGATATAGGCATTGGTGTTTTCCGAAAAACGCTCCGGATGGCGGAAGAAGGTGATCTCCCAGCGGATCAGCAGCGCCACGGAGAGGGCCAGCAGGCTCCAGGCGTAATCCCGCCGGACAAAGAAGAGGGGCGTGAACATCATGGCATAGTCCCAGTTATAGATCCGGCAGGTGCTGCAGCACTTGTTCTTCAGGAACCAGGTCTGGAACGGGCAGAAGAACTGGATACAGATGATATCGCAGACGGAATAGGCGCTGCAGAGGAGGATCATGATTCCGTCGTCGAGGAAGCCGATCATATGCAGAGCACCGAAGATCCCGTTGAAGATGATCCAGATCAGGGCGACGAGCACGGCGGCATGATTGTCGGGGATCACGATATCCGTGCTGCCGGTTTTGATATAATTCTTTTTAAACTGCTTCTGGCAACCGGGGCTTTCGAGGCGGGAAGGGAAGAAGCGGAGGATCATCTCCACGACAAAGACGACCCACATCACCGTCAGGATCGCGGGCCGCTGCTCCAGGACCGTGGTGATTTCCTCGCCGGAGTTCAGACGGAAAGAAATGTAGCTGACGAGCAGAAGGATAAACAAAACGGAACGGTAGACAAGACGGACATTATGAAGAATGTTTACAGCCGTATACTTATGATTCTTCATGACACACCCTTCGTTCCGACAGCCTGCGCTGCCTTTTTATTCCTATATATATTTTAATCAGAAACGGAGATTTTTCAACAGGAATAATCCTTGCGCTTGCCAACGGGATCGAATATAATAGGGACATCTGCACGAAAGTTCAGCGCCGATATCCTCGGAGTCGGACGCGGGAGAACGCAGAAATATGATTCGACGGGCATTCGGAAGAAGCCCGAACGGAGGGTTGCTTTATGACAAACAACAAAGGGCGCAGCAAGGTTGCGCGGATGACGCTGCTGGCAATGCTGGTGGCGATTTTGATCGTGCTGGCTTATGTCAACATTCCCATGCCGATGGGACTGAGCATCACGTTCAACATGATCCCGGTTGCGATCGCGGCCATCGCCATGGGCCTGCCCGGCGGGATGATCGTCGGCGGGGCTTTCGGCCTGATCAGCTTCCTGCAGTGTTTCGGGATTTTCGGCACCAGCGCGCTGGGCGCCGCCCTGGTGAACGTGAGCCCGGTGCTGATGTTCATTCAGCGGTTTGTGAGCCGGCTGCTGGTCGGGGTGCTGGCGGCGGTGGTTTACAAGGCCATGTGCAAAACCAGGGCGCCGCTTTATGTCCGCGGGGCGGTGACCGGATTTTCGGCGGCTTTCTTCAACACGCTGTTCTTCATGACGCTGCTGGTGCTGTTCTTCGGGAACACGGAGAAGCTTGCCGGGCCGATTGCGGAGAAGGGCGTTCTTATGTACATTATTACCTCGGTCGGGATCAACGCCGTTGTCGAGATGGCAGTGGCGGCGCTGGTGACCGGCGCGGCGGCCGCGGCGCTGAAGAAAGCGCGGCTTCTTTAAGGGCTTGGGATTTGGATGGCTGCTCAAGGATATAGGATTCAGAGGTTTTTGATATGATTTTGACCATGGATATCGGGAACACCAACATCAAGACGGCGCTTTTCGACGGGAAAGAGATGTTCAAGTACTGGCGGATGTCGACCAACATTTCCTCCACTTCGGATGAATACGGCGTGCGGCTGTCCTCCATGTTTGCCCACGAGGGCGTGAGCACGGACGTGGTGGAGGGTATTGTCGTTTCCAGCGTCGTGCCGACGATCAACTATACGATCGAGCATATGCTGCTGAACTACTTCGGAAAGACGCCGCTGGTTGTGGCGCCCGGGGTGAAGACCGGGATCAACATCAAATATGAGAATCCGCGGGAGCTTGGCAGCGACCGGATTGCCAACGCGGTGGCGGCCTTTGAGGAATACGGCGGGCCGTGCATTTTCATCGACTTCGGCACGGCGACCACCTTCGGCGTCGTCGACAGGGACGGATCGTTCCTCGGCGGAACCATCTGCCCGGGCATCAAGCTGAGCAGCGAGGCGCTGGTGACCGGGACGGCGAAACTGCCGCGGTTCGAGCTGACCCGGCCGGAGAACGTGATCGGGCGGACGACGCTGAGCAACCTGCAGAGCGGGATGTATTACGGATATGTCGGGCTGGTCCGGAACATCGTACGGAAAATCAAGCAGGAACTGGGCGAGGAAGCCTACGTCGTCGCGACGGGGGGCATGGCCCTCATGATCGCGGAGGAAAGCAAGGTTATCGACAAGCTGGACGGACTGCTGACCCTCAAGGGGCTGCGGATGATCTATGAACGGAATCATGCAGACTGAAAGAGCGGAGGTAAACGGGAAATGAAAGAGGTTGTGCTGGGACTGCTCGGACTTGGGAACATCGGAGGCGGCGTCTGGGACCTGATTCGTGAATTCGGCGACGAAACAGCGAAGCGGACCGGCGTCAAAATGCGGGTGAAGCGGGCGCTGGTGCTGGACAAGAAAATCCACGGCGGCAAGGAAGTGCCGGACGAGGTGCTGACGACAGAAAAGAACGACATTCTCGAGGATCCGGAAATCCAGATCGTATGCGAATTCCTCGGCGGCGAACAGCCGGCGGCTTCCATGATGCTGCGGGCGCTGGAGAACGGAAAGAGCGTCGTTACCGCCAACAAGATGGCGCTGAGCCTGCACTTTGACGAGCTTCGGGAGATGGCCCGGAAAACCGGTGCAGGGCTTTACTACGAAGCCAGCGTCGGCGGCGCGATTCCGATCATTAACGCGATCCAGAGCCCGCTGATTTCCAACCACATCGAGCAGATCATGGGCATCGTCAACGGCACAACCAACTACATCCTGACCCGGATGGCGGCGGAAGGCGCCGAATACGAAGATATCCTGAAGGACGCCCAGCGCCTCGGCCTTGCGGAGCCGAACCCCGCGGCAGATGTCGAGGGCATGGACGCGCAGTACAAGCTGAGCATTCTCGGGTCCATCGGTTTCCACAGCCGGGTCAACGTCGAAGACGTTTACCGGGAAGGCATTACGAAGATCAATTCCGAGGACATCAGCTTCGGCCGGGAGATGGGCTATGTGCTGAAGCTGCTGGCCATCGGCAAGGACAATGGGGACACCATCGAGGCCCGCGTACATCCGGCGTTTCTGCCGGCGGATCATCCGCTGGCCCGGGTTGACGGATCGCTGAACGCGGTGTATCTTTACGGCCATTCCTTCAAGGACATGATGCTTGAGGGCCGGGGCGCCGGAGACGCGCCGACCGCCAGCGCCATCGTCGGCGACATTATCCAGGCGGCGCAGAATACGGTGCATCCCATGCCTTATCTCCAGGACAATCCGAAGCCGGTGGCGGACGACTGGCACAGCCGGTATTTCATCCGGATGAAGGCGAAGGACGAGCCCGGCGTGCTGGCGGAGGTTACGGGAAAGATGGCGAAGGACGGCATTTCCGTTTCCGCGATGATGCAGAAGGACGCCGATCCGGACGGAAGGGCCACACTGATTTTCATCACCCACAGCGCCTCGGAGAAGGCGGTTCAGCGGATGCTGAAGAGCCTGAATCCGGAAATTTGCCGGGTCGAGAACGTGATCCGGGTCGAAGGGTGATTAGGGTTTAGGTTTTAGGTTTTAGGGTATAGGGTTTAGGGGTTAGGACGAGATTTATGTGGGTTTTGTTTGATCTGGACGGGACTTTGACGCAGTCGGAGGAAGGCATCTGGAACTGCGCACGGCACGCTCTGCGGGAGATGGGGCGGCCTGCACCGGACGACGCGACGCTTCGGAAGTTTATCGGACCTCCTTTGATGTGGTCTTTTCAGAACCTGGCCGGCATGACGGAGGAAGAGGCGCTGCGGGCGCAGGTGATTTACCGGGAGCGCTACAACACGGTCGGCCTGTTTGAAAACCGGGTGTATCCCGGCATCCGGTACGCGCTGCGGTGCCTTCGGAAGGCGGGGGCCCATCTGTGTATCGTCACCGGGAAACCGGAAAAGCCGACGCTCCGCATTCTGGAGTATTTCGGGCTGGCGGGGTTCTTCGAATCGGTCATCTGCGCCACGGACAACAAGGCGGACAAGGAAGAGATGATCCGGAAATCCCTGCCGGAAGGATTTGACGAGGCCTGGATGGTCGGGGACCGGAAGTTTGACATGGAAGGCGGACAGCGGGCCGGCATCCATACGCTGGGCGTTACCTATGGTTACGGCAGCGAAGAGGAACTGCTGGACAGCGGGGCTGAAAAGCTGGCACATTGTCCCCGGGAAATCGCAGAAGTGCTTTGTCCGGAGATTTCCGGCGTGGGCGGCGCTTTTCTCAGCATGGAAGGGCCGGACGGCAGCGGAAAGGGAACGCAGATGCGAAGGCTGCGGGACACGCTGGACCGCTTCGGATACGAAGTGATTTCCACCCGGGAGCCGGGGGGAACGCCCATCGGCGAGAAGATCCGGGAGATCCTGCTGGACCGGGAAAACGCGGGCATGACGGACGAGACGGAGGCGCTGCTTTACGCGGCGTCCCGGGCGCAGCTGGTTCGCGAGGTGGTCCGGCCGGCGGTTGCGGACGGGAAGGTTGTGCTTTGCGACCGGTTTGTGGATTCTTCCGCAGCATACCAGGGCGGCGGAAGGCAGATGGGGATCGAACGGATCCTTCGGATCAACGAACCGGCGGTGGACGGGACGATGCCGGACCTTACGGTTTACCTTGACATCGACCACCGGACGGCTATGGAACGCCGCTGCGCGGCCTCGGAACCGGACCGGATGGAAATGGAAGCGGAGAGTTTCCACGCCCGGGTGGAAGACGGATATCATCAGCTGATCGCCATGGATCCGGAACGGTTCGTCGTGGTGAATGCCGAGGGAGACCGGGAAGAGATTGCCGCGAAAGTCGCCCGGAAAGTACTCGGGCGTCTTTGGGAGACAGAAGATTGAGCGAACGGATTGTTGTCGGAATGAGCGGAGGGGTGGATTCCTCCGTTGCGGCCCTGCTTCTCAAGGAGCAGGGCTATGATGTCGTGGGCGTCTTCATGAAGAACTGGGAGGAAGAGGACGAGAACGGCGTTTGCACCGCGGAAAACGACTGGGCAGACGTCCGGGAGGTCTGCGAAATCATCGGGATTCCCTACTACAGCGTGAACTTTGCGAAGGAATACTGGGACCGGGTGTTTTCCTATTTCCTTCGGGAATACCGGGCGGGGCGGACGCCGAACCCGGACGTTCTCTGCAACCGGGAGATCAAATTCCGCGCATTTCTGGACTTCGCGATGACGCTGGGGGCCGGACACATCGCCACGGGACACTTTGTGCGGACGGACGGAGAAGGGCGACTGCTGAAAGGAACGGATCCGGGAAAGGATCAGAGTTACTTCCTATATATGGTGCACGCGGAGCAGCTTCGGAAATCCGTGTTCCCGGTGGGCGGGATGACGAAGGCACAGGTTCGGCAGATCGCCGCGGAGCACAGGCTGCCGGTCAGCGGGAAGAAGGATTCCACGGGCGTCTGCTTCATCGGGGAACGGAACTTCAAAAAGTTCCTGGCGGAATACCTGCCGGCCCAGCCGGGGGACATGGTTTCACCGGAGGGCGAAACAGTCGGCCGGCACGACGGGCTGATGTACTACACTTTAGGCCAGCGCCGGGGCCTCGGCATCGGCGGACGGGGCGACGGGCGGAGCTGGTTCGTGATCGGGAAAGACCTGGAAAACAACCGGCTGCTGGTGGCCCAGGGCGAGGACCATCCCATGCTTTACAGCAGCCGATGCCGGGCGGAGGACGTCACCTGGATCGGGGAGGCACCGATCCGGGAAGGGAAAACGATGCGGTGCAGCGCGAAATTCCGCTACCGCCAGGCAGACCAGCCGGCGGAGGTCACCCTCGAGAACGGGCAGCTGCTGATTCACGCGCTGGTACCCCAGCGGGCGGTTACCCCGGGACAGAGCGCAGTGCTTTACGACGGGGAGGTCTGCCTCGGGGGCGGCATCGTTACGGAGATCCTGGACGCGGGCCGCGTCTGACGCGAATTTCCGACACGAACGATTTCTTCGGTTAAATCCGTCGGATTATGCCAAAAACACGAACATTTTCAGGGACGGGGAATGCAACGTACGGACACGTTGAAATTCCTCATTTTTTTTCAAAAAAACCTGAAAAAAGTGCTTGACATTCCCTTTTTCTTTTGCTATTCTACTCAAGCTCGCTTACGGGGAACCGGAAAGAGAGCAAGGCGAACCTTGAAAACGATACAGAATGAAGAACGCGCAATTAAGGAAGAAGACAGCGAAGATTCCAGAAGAGTTTAGCACCGAAAGGTGTTAAGGATTAAACGGAAGAGTTTGATCCTGGCTCAGGACGAACGCTGGCGGCGTGCCTAACACATGCAAGTCGAGCGGG
>Ga0310690_10008841_pt1 | contig 12709 bp, 12 predicted proteins | sample AusTroGonzalo_MG_2_FD_207661 | JGI IMG/M metagenome (GOLD analysis project Ga0310690, IMG submission 207661) | Bovine rumen microbial communities from tropical cattle in Woodstock, Queensland, Australia - Gonzalo_04 (v2) (version 2) | ecosystem: Host-associated > Mammals > Digestive system >...
CGAAGACGAGACCGTGGATGCCCCGGGGCTTGTGGAAATGCGCATATGCGACCAGGGCTGCGTGGGCGGCGTGCTCACAACCCAGGACCGCTTTGTGGCACGCAAGCGTCTGGAATACAGGGCGCAGCTTTTCGAGCGTCTGGAGCGCAGCAAGATGCGCGAAACTCCACCGGAGGACCACACCCTCACTCCGCAGTGGATAAAGGATATGGAAATCCCGGTAATCAAACCCCGCTCCATATACAAACTCAATGACAATTACGCGGAGGCCTTCAAGATGGCCGAGCGGATGAAGAAGATAGAAAAGGCTCTTCCCGGCGTGAACTGCGCCGCCTGCGGAGCGCCTTCCTGCGCCGCCCTTGCGGAGGACATCGTCCGTGGAGACGCTTCTGCTGACACCTGCGTATTCATCAACCCCCTGTCCGAAACTTCCAAAGACGCTATGAAGCGCATCTGGGGGGAGCGCATAAAAACCGGCGAAAACCAAAAAGAAGACTAATAATATGACGGTTAAAGACATTATTGAAAGACTTGACCTCAAGTGCCTCAACGAGGCAAATCTTGACGCCGAAGTGTCCGGCGCATACGCCTCCGACCTTCTGAGCGACGTTATGGGCAACGCCCGCAGCGGACAGGTGTGGATTACGATGCAAACCCACAAGAACGTAACCGCAATCGCCTCCCTGAAGGACATTCCGGCGGTTATCATCGTGCGTGACGGCGTTCCGGACGACGACATGCTGGAGCACGCCAAGGACGAGGACATCTGCCTCCTGGTGAGCAAGGACGCCACTTTTGAAGTGTGCGGCAAGCTCTTCGAACTCATCCGCTAGATGAAGTTCAATGCCGATATGCACATCCACTCGGTGCTTTCGCCCTGCGGAGACATCGAGATGAGCCCTTCTGCCATAGTTTCCATAGCAAAGGAACGCGGGATGGACATAATCGGCATAACCGACCACAATTCAACCCTCAATGCCGACGTCACCCGGCGGCTGGGGGAAAAAGTGGGGCTGCACGTGCTTATGGGGGCGGAAGTAACCACCAAGGAAGAGGTTCACTGCCTTGCCTTTATGCCCACGGTGGAGAAACTTGCCGAGTTCCAGGCCTTCCTGGATTCCAGGGTGATATTCTTCGAGAACGACGTGGACAAATTCGGCTATCAACTGGTGGTCGATGAGAACGAGGACGTCCTGGACCAGGTCCCCCACCTTCTGATCAACGCCCTGGACCTGCCGATGCTGGAGCTCCAGCAGACGGTTTACAAGATGGGCGGGATATTTATTCCCGCACACATCGACAGGCCTTCCTTCAGCCTTAGTTCGCAGTTGGGCTTTGTCCCCTCCGGCCTCAAGTACCACGCGATGGAACTCAGCTACCATTGCAAGAAAAGCGGCTACAAGTTCCTGGAAGAATGCCCCTGGTTCAGCGACATCAACTTCATCCAGAGCAGTGACGCCCATTTCACGGAAGACATCGCCAAGATACACAGCGTTCTGGAGATGCCTTTCTTCAGTTTCGACAATTTCAAGGACGCCCTCCGTCAGGGAGAGCCTGTGATACTATGAAAAGCCTGGACCTTCACATTATCGACATAACCCACAACTCCATCCGGGCCGGGGCCACGGAGATCACCATCGAGATGGAGGACAGCGCCGCCCGCGACCTGCTGTCCATAAAGATTGTGGACAACGGCTGCGGAATGCCGGAAGAGATGATAGAGGCCATCAACGACCGCTTCTACTCCTGCCGCAAGGAGCGCAAGATCGGAATGGGAATAGCCCTGCTCAAGTTCCATTCGGAGCTGTGCAACGGCAAGTTTTATTTAAAGTCCAAAGTTGGTGTTGGCACGGAGATATACGCCTCCTACCAGCGCTCCCACATCGACCTTCAGCCCAAAGGGGACCTCCCCGGCTGCTTTGCCAACTTTATCTGCCAGTACCAGGACATCAATTTCATCATCCGCTATATTACAGACGAAGGCACATTTGAGCTCACTTCTGCAGAGGTGAAGGAAGTCTTCGAAGGGATGAACCTCAACAATTACGAAATCATCGGCAGCCTCACCGAACTGATCCGGGAGAATATCGGATAGGGGCCTTTAATCTCCGCCGATCCGCAGTTTTGGGGCGTTTTTGCTTGCCGCCGTGACCAAAACGGCCATCGACCAGCATTTTGGGGCTATTTTTGCTTGCCGACCGGCCTTTTTGCCTCACTCACCGTCACTTTTGGCCGATTTGTGCTTGTCACTGGGGCATTTTGCCCGAATGGCCAGCATTTTCGGCGCAATTTTGACTGTCGCCGGCCCTATTTGCAAAGCATAATGTCCAGGATCATACGGTCCGTGGCTTTCATACCCGCGGAACCGATGGCGCCAAGGTTGCGGATGGTTTTTTCCACATCGTCCTCTATTATGCCGTCGGTTGAGGGGATGCAGGCGCCGCGGAGGGCCAGGACGGCCGATTGCACCGCGCAGGATACTCCCGAGGCTACTTTCATGGCGCACCCGACTTTCGCCCCGTCGCAAACCATACCAGTGATGTTTCCCGCCATGTTCTTTATGGCGTAGCACACCTGGTCGAAACCGCCTCCCTGCAGGTATACGATACCGCAGGCGGAGCCGGTGGAGGCAACCACGCAGCCGCAAAGGGCGGAGAGTTTCCCAAGATAATGTTTGATGTGAATTGCCACAAGGTTGCTCAGGATTAGGGCCCGGGCGAGGCGCTCGTCGTCTACCTTATATTTAATAGCGTATGCGATAACGGGCATGCTCACCGTGATGCCCTGGTTGCCGCTGCCGCTGTTGGACATTGCCGGGAGCGAGCTTCCTGCCATGCGGGCATCTGCCGCCGCGGCCGTCATGCCCATGGCGAAACTAAGGTAGTCGTCGCCGAAAACCTCTTCCTGGTTTTCCCGGATGGCTTTTCCCACCTTCAGGCCATAATCCCCGCGGAGGCCTTCCCAGGCCAGGGCAAGGTTCAGGGTGCGGTCTTCCAGGATGAAGGCGATGTCTTCAAACGGCGCACTCAGGGCATAGTCCCAGGCGTCTTGCACCGTGAAATCGTCGTCTTCGGCCGATTCTTTCGCGGCCGCGCCGGACTCCGAACTCATGAGGATGTGCCCGGCGAAACTGGTTTCCACAATGCGGTCGTGATCGTCTTCAATAACGGCGCAGGCCTGCGGGTCCACTTCCGCGCTTGCCGAGCCGCCGCCCGGAACCGAAACGGACGCCTTCACGTACAACATCCTCTCAACAGGTGCCACTGAAATGCGCACCCTGCCGGAAGAGACCAGTTCACGTGCCCTTTCAATGGCATCGGCCGATGCGCCCACGAGCACTTCCAGGCCGCGGGAAGAATTTCCGCAAACGGCGCCCATGGCAGCTGCCACGGGAATTCCCACCATTCCGGTACCGGGAATTCCCACGCCCATTCCGTTCTTGAGGATGTTGGCGCTCACGGACACGTCGATATCGAAATCCGTCCGCAGCCTCCACCCGTCGGGGCAGAGGCCGGGGCAGTTTTCAACTATTATTTCCGTGGCCTTGGCCACTGCGAGGGCGACGGCGATGGGCTCGGTGCAGCCCAGGGCCGGTTTTACCTCGCGATGGAGTATGTCGATAAAGTCCATAAGCGATGAGATTTCTCGACTTCGCTCGAAATGACAATAGCCGCTATCGCGTGCCCCCGCCGTGACCGCCGCCGGCGAAGCCTCCGCCACCGCCGAACGAACCGCGTCCGCCGCCGCCGGAGGAGCGGTACTGGGCCGCCTGAACCTCGCGCTGACGGCTCTGGGCGGAGTACATCATCAGATTGGCGTAGCTGTTGGTGGTGCTCACGGTGTACAGGAGGCTGTGGCCGGAAGTGCCAAGGCTCTCCGTGAACTCCTGGAACTCAACGGGATACAGCTTCTTGAAGTTCTCTGTAACCTTGTCCGCGATGCCGAAGAGCTGCGCGTACACGAGATAATCCTTCCAGAGCATAACCTGGTTGGCCTCCCTTTCGTTCATTAGGGTAAAGTCCTTCAGGAAGTTTTTCAGCTGCACCAGCCTCTTTCTTTCTTCCTTGGACTTGGAATTCCAAATGTGATTACCGGCGGCGGCCACCGAGGAGGGCCAGTTGCACACCTTCTGATAGTGCGCGCGGGACCATTTCTCGAACTCTTTCTTTTCAAGGATGCGGTTCTCGCCGGCCGCCTCCACTACCATCGTATAGAGCTTGAATTCACTGTCGTTTTCCTCATCTGGAAGGACGTCCGTAAGCGCCAGGTTCACCCTCTGCTTCTTGGCCGTGGGGTCATCATCGACAATCTTGAGCACCCCGTTTTCTATCCATCTGAGGAAATAGGCGCCGATGATGCCGTTGTCATATTTCTCGTCCGAGGCAAGCTTGTCGCCTTTCTTCAGAAGGCTGTACGCCGCGCTGAGATTCTTGTCCAGAGGGGCCTCCCTCCACCATCCCTCAATCTTGCTCTCGCCGAAAATATCCTGCTTCCAGCGCTTCCCGGTGGCCTTTATGTAAGCCCTGCGGATTGCGTTGTACACGCCCACCAGGAATATGAACACAAAGGTCAGGACAACCCAGCCGTAGTCGAAGAAAATATCGACCCAGTCCCCGAACGTCAGGTTGCTGCCCGACTTCTTGTAATCACTGCCCTTGAAGGCTTCTTTCTGCATCTGCTCGAAGGTCATATCCCTGGAGCGGGCGGGGGAATACATCCCCTTGTCGAAGCGCATCATCACGTTCACGTACTTCACCCTGCCGTCGGAATCCGAGATGAAGGTGTTTCCGCTGAAACTGTTTTCGCAGTCGTAGCCGAAGGTCCAGCCGCCGACATTCACCGTGGGATCCCATTCAGCGGTGCTGGCAGTGTCGATGATGGTGATTTTCACGTGCTTGGGATCCGACGGCAGTTCGTCGTTCACGAACTGGTAGATGAAGCCGTCGGCATCGTCCAGGCTCTGGATCAGGTTGGTGATGGTGTAGGACACCGCCCAGAAGTGATTTCCGGTGGTGCCGAAGCCCCAGCACATATCGAAAGAGCCGTCGCTGTAATGGATGATTCCGCATCGACCCGCCTTCTCACTGCGGCTGCGGCCCTTGGACACCCAGTCGTCGCCCTCACTCACGAAAGGTTTTCCACCCTCCACGACGGCCAGGTCCTTTATCTCCATCCCCAGTTTTTTCAGGCTGTTCACCGGGACGTACCATTCCGTGCCGGTGTCAGAATCGTCGATGGTGACGTCCCAATACTGGATGACGTCTGCAGAGCCGTTCTCCGTCAGGTATACCTCTATCGCGAGGTCGTTGATGGACTGGGCCCCGGCGCCAATGCACGGCAAAATCGCGAGAAGGAGTCCCGCGACCATTGTCCTGAGAAATCTCATAAAACTAGATGATGTCCGGATATTCGGTCTTGGAGGTATCCTCTGCGAGATACTCCTTGGGTGCGAAGCCAAGCATTCCGGCAACGATGCTTCCGGGGAACATACGCACCTGGTTGTTGAAGCGGGTTACCGTGTCGTTGAAGGTCATCCTGGAAAGACGCACGTTCTCTTCGTAGCCCTTGATGTCGTTCATCGTCTTGGTGTAGCTGTCGCTTGCCTTCAGGTTGGGATACTGTTCGGCAACCGCCATCACCTGCGTGGTGAGCTTGGAGAGCAGGGCCTCGTTCTGGTTGATGTCGTTCACTGAAGGGCTGGCGCCACGGGCAATATTGCGGGCTCCGATGACGTCGGTGAGGGTTTTGCCCTCATACTCCGCATATTCGCGGGTGAGTTTTACCAGGGCCTTGAGGGCGTCGAAACGCGAAACCTGCTGGACGTTGATCTGCTTCAGGGCGTTCTTGGAAATTTCATCCGCCTTGACGAGTTTGTTCTGTACGCCCACACCCCATACGATGAGGATTACGGCCAGAACCACTACGATTACGATAATGATAGCTGTCATTTTTAAGCGCTTAAAATGTTATGTCTTACAAATTTAAAGATTATCAGCCGATTTTCAAAGCGTGGCCAGTATCTCCTCCTCCGTAACCAGGTTGAAGTCGCCCACCACCGAATTCTTGAGGGCCGATGCGGCCACGCAAAAGTCCAGGCAGCGCTGGGGATCGTCCGGCCACAGCAGCGACGAGTGGATGTATGCCGCCACAAAGGCGTCCCCCACGCCGATAGGGTCGACGATGGGGAAAATATCCCTGATACCAGTCTGGTATAATTCGCCGTCGTGCCACAAAATGGCCGTGAGGGTGTGCCGGGTCGATGAAATCTGGTTGCGAAGGCCCATCATCATCGACCTGCAGCCCGGGTACATCCGGTGCATTATGTCGAAATAGCGCCGATAGGCGTCCATGTCCAGGACGGTATCGGCATACATATTCTCCTCGGAAATCTTGGGCACGCCGGTGGTCACCTGCCACTCGTCCTGGTCGCCGAAAATGAAGTCGCTGTACTGCATAAGCTCGTTCAGCGCCGCGTGCGCATCGGCCCCGGGATAGCGCCAGAGGTTCTTGCGAAAATTGATGTCGCAGGTTATCTTGAGCCCCATTTCCTTCGCAATTTTCACCGCCTCCATCGTGGCGTCCTTTGCGCTCTGGGACACCGCGCAGGTGATGCCGGAGCAGTGGAAAACGTCCGAACGGGAGAAAATGTCCTTCCATGGGAACATTCCGGGGGCCGATGAATAGAACGACGACCCCTCCCTGTCGTAAACCACCTGAGAGCGGCGCAGCCCCTGCGCCTCTTCAAAGTAATATGTCCCCAGCCTGTTGCCGCCGCGAACTATGTCCCTGACGTCGATGCCGTAGCTGCGGAGCTCCCGCAGGCAGGCATCTCCCACGGCATTCGCGGGGATGCGGGAAATGTATCCTACCTTGTTGCCAAGGACTGCCAGCGACACGGCCACATTGGCCTCCGAGCCGCCGAAATGGCCCTCCCAGTCATATCCCTGGCCGATTCTGCGTGCGCCGACCTTGGACCAGCGCATAAGGATTTCTCCGAATGTAACTATTACCGCCATTTGTCTTCTGCCGCAGGAACGCGGATGTCACTCAAATACTGAATCTCTACAAGGAACCACTGTCCAGTGCTGGGTTTCTTGCGAAGGCGCACGGGACGGGGATCGTCGGCCCCGCCGGATTGCAGCCACAGTGTTGCCCAGCCCTCGTTCTGGAACGAATAGGGGTTGGACGATACCTTAATCTTATAAGGAAGCTGCGGCGTATAGTTGTTGGCAGGCGTGGCCCCTTCGAAAAAAGAGCGCACCTTGTAGAACTTTCCGTCCATAAAACGATCCTTTATGGCGCTTTTCTCCATGGGGGTCATCGGGTCCGGCCCCTTGAGGAAGTCTAGCATCCGGAAGCATTCATCCGGTGCGGCCTCATAACGGGTGAGCGCCAGTACGGTGAGCGCAGCCACGGCGTAGACGTCCTGCAGGCCTGCTTCCGGAAGAGCCTTGAGTTCCTCCAGCGTTACGGGCAACGAGTTGAACGAGAAGGTTTTCTCTTTCTTCTGCGCATCCTGGCCCAATTTGTTTATCAGGCTGTTGAGGCCTCCGCCGGCGGGCGTATTCACGCCCAGGGCACCGCTTACGCTTCTGGTCAATTGGTTAAGTAAATCTTTAAGCATCGTTTAGTGGTCTTGAATTACAAAGATAACAAAAAAATGCGTATATTTGCAGTCCCTAAAACGAAGTCTTATGCACGAGCACGAATTGGAAATGTGGTGGTCATCCCTGGCCATCTCACAGAAAGAAAGGATAGCGAAGAAAGCCATCTCCAAAGCCCACCGCGGCGTCACCGTCACGGACGAGCAGTACCGCTACCCGGAATGCACCCGCTGGTGGCTCAGCCTGGACTTAGAGCATCAGCTGGCCATCCACGACCATTGCATAGACCGTCACGGCTATCTGCTCCAGGAATGGAACGAAGCCGATCCCTACGGGGACTAAAACAGAAGAAGGGCTCACGCGAGTCCTTCTTTTTTGCTCTCACACGCGCAGAAACTGCTGTCCAATCCATCGGCCATCATATTTGAGCCAAAAGTGCGGGCCAACTGGGTGCAAAACCACGGCGACCAGCAAAAACCGGCCAAAAGTGAAGGTCAGTCGGGCAAAATGACCCGGTGACAAGCAAAAATGGCCTCGAAATGAGGGCCGAGGGCAGTTTTGATCATGTCGGCAAGCATAATTGGGCCAAAAGTGATGGCCGCAACTTGTAAAGAAAAATTTTAAGGTTTCTTTACATTATTAAGAAAAATGCGGATTTCTTGATAAAAAACATAAATAGTTTATCCCTGGAGCGCATTTTCCATTGATATTCCGGCGCCGCCGCTTATCTTGCGGCATGAAAAACTATAGCTATTCCTTCGAAACCGAGCGCCTATTTAAAGAGAAAGGGCCCTTCTTTCACGTGTGCAGCAAACCGGCTGCTGATGTGATTTTCAAAGATGTGGCGGAAAAGAACCTCGCAGTGTTGTATCTAGCCATTGCTTCACGGGAAACCAAGACGGTTATCTTGGCCTATAACATAATGAGCAATCACGTGCATATCTTACTGAAGGGTTACGGCCCCAAAGACTTTTATGCACGCTTTGTCTTTTTGGTTAATAACTATATGAGGAGACACGGCAGAAAGGGCTCACTACTGCCAACCGAACCGACGATAGTTCCCGTTAATACACTTGCCCATTTCAAAGAGGAGGTTGCGTACATACTGAGGAACAGATTTGTGGTGGATTCCGGGGAGAATCCTTTCACATCGCTCTGGAGTTCCGGCTATTTGTACTTCAATCCCCGTTTGGAAGAACTCATCACAACCGTTCCTTTTGTTTCTTCGGAACAATTATCAAAAAGGAAGATAATGCAGCTGACCTGTACTACTGATGGAACCCTTCTTCCCCCGGGTCTTCGCTTCATCAATGGTTGCCTGGACCCGTCTTGTATTGTGGACTACAAACTGGTGGAACAATTATATGGAAATGCCCGGCAGTTTGTTTTCAGTATGTTCAAAAACGTAGAATCCCAGGCTGAAGCCGCTCAAAGAGTGGGTGAGGAGTTTTTCCTGCCCGATGAAGAGGCCTTTAAAGTTGCTTGGAAGTATAGTAAAACCACCTGGGCCATAGATGACTTGAGAAAGTTAGGGCCCATCCAGAAAAGAGAGTTGGCCAAACACATGAAACTGACATATTCCTCTTCCAACGGCCAGCTTGTGAGAATAACCGGGCTCTCCGAAGCCGAAGTGAACGCGCTGTTCCCCCTTTCGGCAAAACCCGACCATCAAAAATGAGCCCAAAATGAGGGTTGGCCCTCGAAAAGACCCCGGTGACAAGCAAAAATCGGCCAAAAGTGACGGTGAGTGAGGCAAAATGTCCGGTTGGCAAGCAAAAAAACGCTTATAATGCTGGTCGAGGACCTTTTTGGTCTCGTCAGCAAGCAAAAACGCCCCAAAACTGCGGGTCGAAGTGGGACGCGGGCGTTTGGGCGCAAAAAACGGCCGGGGATGCCGGCCGATGTGATGGGATTACTCCGCGGGTTCCGGTTTGGCGGGGGTGGGGTCGGCGGAGCCGTCGGAGGCTTTGAAGTCGAACTGGGTTTTGTGCCAGGTCCAGGTGTACATTGCGCCGGCCTTGTGATTCTTGATGGTGATGGCCTGGCGGAAGACGCGGATTTCCGAGACGCTTTCCTTCTGGGCGCCGATGCGGCCGATGGAAACGGCCTCATCGCCCAGCTGGAAGATTTCCGCTTCAAGCGAGCCTTCGCGGCGGCAGGCGACAACCAGTTCCGGTTTTTTGTCCCCGGTGAAGTCGTGGATGCCGATGATAATGTCACCGTCGCCCTCAAAAAGCGTGTTCTCAACGGCATTGGGGCATTTTACGGTAACAGCGCCACCGTCGATGCGGGCCTCGTATACAGTCTTGGCAACTTTGAAGGTGAGGCTGCCGGAAGAACCGAAGTAATACTGGTCCAGGCCGATGACGAATGCCTTGGATTCAATGTCCCCATAGGTGCGTGTCTGGGCCGCCGCCACAACGGGCAGAAGCGCCATCACTAAAAAAATAGTCCAAATCCGTTTCATAACATCTACAAAGAACGGAATAATTCCGTAAATTTGCAAGCACAAAGACCATACCTATGCCCTTCACCCAAGACAGAATCTGCCAGGAAGCCGTAACATTCGACGATGTTCTGCTTGTCCCGGCCTATTCGGAGGTTCTTCCCTCCGAGGTTTCCACCCGGGGCCGATTCTCCCGGAACATCCCTCTGGACATCCCCTTTGCCTCCGCCGCGATGGATACCGTTACGGAAGCGCCTATGGCCATTGCAATGGCTCAAGCCGGCGGAATCGGGGTAATCCACAAGAATATGACGGCGGAAGCCCAGGCCGATGCGGTAGCGCAGGTTAAGGCTGCCGGGCTGCGTGTGGCGGCCGCCGTGGGCGTGGGCGCCAGCGGCCTTGAAAGGGCGGCGAAACTGTGCGCCGCGGGGGTGGACGCCCTCGTGGTGGATTCGGCCCACGGCCACTCGAAAGGCATCATCGACACACTTAAAGCCCTGAAGGCTGCATATCCGAAGGTGGATGTGGTGGCCGGAAACATAGCCACTGCCGATGCCGCCCGCGACCTCATCGCCGCGGGAGCCGACGGAGTGAAGGTGGGTATCGGCCCCGGGTCGATCTGCACAACCAGGATCGTGGCTGGCGTTGGCGTTCCGCAACTGAGCGCAATCTACGATGTTTTTTGCGTTGCGCGTGAGAGCGGCGTTCCGGTGATTGCCGACGGCGGCCTGCGCTATTCCGGCGACGTGGTGAAGGCCCTTGCCGGCGGCGGCGACTGCGTTATGTGCGGCTCTATGTTCGCCGGCACTGATGAAGCTCCCGGCGACGTTGCGGAAGTGGACGGATGCATGATGAAGTCGTACCGCGGAATGGGCTCGCTGGACGCAATGAAGGCCGGCTCGGCGGACCGCTATTTCCAGGGCGGCTCCAAAAAACTCGTCCCTGAAGGCGTCGTGGCGCGGGTCCCCTGCAAAGGCCCCGTGGCCGACGTCCTGTTCCAGCTCGTGGGCGGCCTCCGCTCCGGTATGGGCTACTGCGGCGCCGCGGATCTCGAAGCCCTGCACCGCGCGCGCTTCGTTCGCATCTCCGCCGCCTCCCTCCGCGAGAATCACCCCCACGACGTCACCATCGCCAAGAAATCCCCGAATTATTGATTTGTCATTTCGAGCGAAGGCGAAGCCGGAGTCGAGAAATCTTAACGCTATGGACAAGATATTAATATTGGATTTCGGATCGCAGTACACGCAACTCATTGCGCGCAGGGTGCGTGAGGCGGGAGTGTATTGTGAGATTCATCCGTTCAACAAAGTGCCGTCGCTGCAGGATGTGAAGGGTGTGATACTGTCGGGGAGCCCGGCTTCCGTGAACGAAGAAGACGCACCCCAGCCCATCCTGGAGGGCATACGCGGCAAGATGCCCGTGCTGGGAATCTGCTACGGGGCCCAGTGGCTGGCCCGCGACGGCGGGGGCAAGGTTGCACGCGCCGCGGCTCGCGAATACGGCCGCGCGGAACTGCGCATCGCCGCAGAAGACCCGTTGTTCCACGGAATGAAATCCAGCTCCGTCGTATGGATGTCCCACGGCGACAGCATCCTGTCGATGCCGTATCCCATCATCGCCACAACTGCCGATATCCCCTGCGCGGCGTTCCGCATTCCCGGCGAGCCCACCTGGGGCATACAGTTCCACCCGGAGGTGCACCATAGCGAGCAGGGCGCCATCCTGCTGCGCAACTTCGCCGTGGATATCTGCGGCTGCGCGCCGGACTGGACGCCCGCAAACTTCGTCGACACAACCGTTGCGTCCCTTCGCGAGACCATCGGTGACGGCGAGGTCATTCTGGGCCTTTCCGGAGGTGTCGATTCTTCCGTTGCCGCGCTGCTGCTGCACAAGGCCATCGGCCCCCGTCTCCATTGCATATTTGTCGATTCCGGGCTGCTCCGCAAGGGCGAATTCGCCCAGGTGCTCGCCTCCTTCGAGGGGATGGGGCTGGATGTGCGCGGAGTGGATGCTTCCGAGCTGTTCTTCAGCGACCTCAAGGGCGTCACGGAGCCGGAAGCCAAGCGTAAGATCATCGGCCGGGACTATGTGCAGGTCTTCGAAAAAGAGGCCCGGAATATCCCCGGGGCTCGTTTTCTGGCCCAAGGGACGATATATCCCGACGTTATCGAATCGGCCCCGGTTAAGGGCCCGTCGGCAACGATCAAGAGTCATCACAATGTGGGCGGGCTTCCGGAGCGTATGGCTCTGAAGGTGGTGGAGCCGCTGCGGCTGCTGTTCAAGGACGAGGTGCGCCGGGTGGGCGCCGCCATCGGCCTGGATCCCGCAATTCTGGGACGTCATCCTTTCCCCGGCCCCGGCCTTGGAATCCGCGTCCTGGGCGAGGTCACCCGCGAAAAGGTTGCCGTCCTGCAGGAGGCCGACGACATCTTCATCCGCGCCCTCCGCGCCAACGGCCTGTACGACAAGATCTGGCAGGCCGGCGCGATGCTCCTCCCCGTGCGCAGCGTGGGCGTGATGGGCGACGAACGCACCTACGAACAGTGCGTCGCCCTCCGCGCCGTCACCTCCGTGGACGGCATGACGGCCGACTGGTATCCGCTCCCCTACGATGTCCTCGCGGAAGTCTCCTCCGACATCATCAACCGCGTCCGCGGCG
>Ga0310690_10008842_pt1 | contig 12708 bp, 7 predicted proteins | sample AusTroGonzalo_MG_2_FD_207661 | JGI IMG/M metagenome (GOLD analysis project Ga0310690, IMG submission 207661) | Bovine rumen microbial communities from tropical cattle in Woodstock, Queensland, Australia - Gonzalo_04 (v2) (version 2) | ecosystem: Host-associated > Mammals > Digestive system >...
AGTCGAGGTAGGATTCAGAATCCCTTATCAAGGCAAGATGCCCAAGATTGATTCCTTTGTCCAATATCACGTGAAGGGTCTTCAAGCCGTTCCTTATTGAGCTAAAAGACAATATTTCGTGGAAGTGGACCATGTTGTCCCCTTCTGATTTTTCTTTTAATTCCCTATACTTTTTCTCAATGGAATCCAATTCTTCCAGCAAATTATCTTTGCTGAAATCGCATTTTCTTTCCGCAATCATATCATTCTCCTTTTTCACTTTTATCAGCGTTTCCAATGCCACCGCCAACTCCCTGTCTAAGGTAACGGCAGAAAATCCTCCGCCAAACGCCATTGGCAATCTTACCTCAATGGCGCAAAGCGCGTTTTCGTCTTCTGGTATGTAGAAATGCATATTGTCCTTGCACACCGCTTGAGCGTAAGAGATTGTCATAATGATTCCAACCTTTCCTTTTCCTTAGTTAATTTTCTTATTCTTTTTAATCTTTTTAATGCTTCTAAGCCTTTATTCATACCAATTCCCACTCTCCTTTGTCGGTTTGTCTTTGGCGCGTAAGACTGGGACGAACCCGAACGTGTTAAGCGCGGTGTAGTCGTCGTCGATGCCGCCGTCGGTATCGACGCTCCACACAGTGTAGGCATGGCCAGCGCGGGCGGAGCGCGTCCACCACCACATAGGCTTGCCCTCGAATTCCTTCATGCGCTCGTCGGAATCTTTGAAGATGGGGAACTGCTTGGAGGTTAGGCCCTTGACGGAATCGCCGCCCCACCAGTTAATCATCTTCTGGGAGAAGACTTCCTCCACAGTGGGAAGGTCAATGTCGAACCGCTCTTGGATTTCGATTGGCGCGTTCTCTTTGAACCATTGCTCCAATAATTTCTTGCCGCTGGATTTCTCCCAGTCGTTGCAGCCGTCCTTGTCAAACGGCGCTTCGAACACCGCGCGGTCGGAGACGTAGACGCCATCAACTCCCGTTGGCTTAAAGGAGAATCCGTCGAATTCGATGGCGTTTTCCCCATTGATTGCTAATTCGTTCATAACAATTCAAACTCTCCTTTCTCGTTCAGCTCGGCTACATAGATAAGACCTTTGTCAGTCCAAATAGCACCATAAATCTTATAATCTTTTGTAAGTTCGTGATTTTTATAATTTTTTGTAATATTTAATGCACTTCTAAAATCATGGACAACTATATTATGAATATTAACTTTTATTACAAACTCATCGCACAATTCTTCAATAGTGTCGGCAGTTTTGCTATTTTTTATATCTTCTTCATCTAAAAGAATCGTTAAGTGTTCGTTTTCTTTATACCCCCAATGATTGGATGCCCCATTGTGCGTATCAAATATCTTATACACGCCACCTTTGTTTCTAATGTATTTCATTATATCTTTAATTTTCTTTTTCATGTTTTCCCTTTCCGCCCCAATAGGGCTTAGATGACGGCGTCCCCAGATTACCTAGGCTTTTGGTCGTTTGTCGGAGGAGGAATATCAGCATGAACAAGTTAAACAAAACCCGCCGAACGCCTTTGGGGAGCCTTGCTTCACGGACGCCCACGGAGGGCTCTCCCCTAATCCGTTAATATCCACGGCCATCCAGCGCATAGGAGGGACCGAAGGTATCGAATGGTAGTCCATGTTGAGTTCGAATCAACGACCTAGCGATTATAAGTCGCTCGCTCTAACCTACTGAGCTAATGGACTAGGTAGCCCGACTAACGCCTCGGGCACTGGCGGGGGAGACTGGTTCCCACGCCATCATGTTATATCCGAATATAAATAAAGTCAACAACTTTTTTTACCGAATTGGAAAGAAAACGGCTGAAATAGAATCAGCCGCTTCAATCAATGCATGGCGCGCCAGTAGATGAACGCCTTCCCTTGGGGCGCGTCCTTGTCGAAGATGAACTTGTTCGCGAGCTCGACGTAAGCCTTCTCCTCGTCCTTCACGGCGCCGAAGTAGTCGCTGTAGACCATGTTGAGGACGTAGGCGTAGTCGTAGACGTTGTTCTCGCCCAAGTTGATGTCGTTCTTGAGGATGATGTCGCTAACCTCATTCACGTCCCAGTGGGGTCCCTTGGTTCCGTCCTCGTTCTCCATCCCGCTTACGGCCATCTGATACGACTGCTCGCTGAAATGGTTGTCGGAGGATAGCGGGGATTCCTCGCAAAGCCCGAACATGGGCCTGATTTCCAAATAATCGTCCATAATTTTTCTCCTTTTGTTATATTAAATCATCTCTTCTTCGATTTAAAGAATTCGATTTCGCGAATCCTCTTCTTCGCCTGCTCTTTGGTCAGGTTCGGCTTGGATAGGTTCTTTCCCGACTCCGATTTGACTTGGTAGCCTTGTTTGGTCTTCTTAATCATAATCCGAGAATCTCCTTGGCTCTCGCCTTGCACTCCTCGCAATACTCGTCATACGCGGAAAACTCGCTCGGCTTGCTCTCCCTTTGCCTTTGTATCGCAAGTTCCATGTCCACGGTGTATCTCTCGCGGATTAGTTCGTTTACTAAGGCAGGGTAGAGGTCTTGCGCGACCCCGTTGGCTTTGGCGAGTTTTATTTTTTTACTGTCCATCATTCTTCCTCCAAGTATGTGATTTTCGTTTCCACGGGAACATTCGTGTAACTTGCTTCAATCGCTCCGCCAGAGTGAATGTCGAGGAGTTCTGGGAAGGTGGTGGAGCGTGCGGTGGGGGTGGCGAGTTGGTAATTCATCTTCGTTCCGCTTGGGAAAACCGTGCCCATGACGGAGGACGAACTGATTTGCGGATTGTCGCTTTCGTAAACGCGGATAGTCCTGCCATCTCCAATAATGGCAACCTTGATTCCGTTGCCCACTAGAGTTTTGCCATTGTTCACGGAAACGGCATTTGAGGGGATAAGGTTCTCCACATACCAGAAGTTATAGGTGCTTGAATAAACCCAATTCTCGCTTCCCGTGAATGTGTATGTGCCAACCTTCGTCAGTTCATTGCTATCCCTCACGCTCCCTGCGCTCCTCATCGTGCCGATTGAGAGAGGGGTTTCGATTGATGCGTCATGGGGGAGGTAAGTGCCGTTGAGGTCGGCGTTGGAGATGTTGATGCAGATGTCGTTCTTGTAAGTTCCACCGTAAGTGGTTGTGCAGTAAAACTTCGCAAAACAAGCATTGGTTGGAATGGCGTGAGGGGAGCTTAAATTCATCACGTTATTTGATGTATATGCGCTATCTGGCAGTGTGATTACATCATTATTCTCATCGTAAAACATTACCCAACAAGTAGCCCCATAGCCTAGGTAAGTTTGCCCACCGATTACTTTGAATAGGTTTTTGCTCCTGATTTGATTCGTAGCCGCTATATTCTCGCCTGTCAAAGAATTGAAAAGTCCTTGTTCCCATTCCTCGTCCCACACATTGAACGGTTGCGAAGTTAGTTTGGTCAAGTCGCTATCCAATAAAGCTCCTGCATCGTAGGACGAAGTGAGGAGGTAGGAGTATTTGGAGTAGATTAAGGAGGGGGTGGAGAGGAGGTCGGCAGGGATTAGGTCATTCGAGCCAAAGGCTTGGGTGATGCAACTAATAATCGGTTTAACCCTAACATTATTTACGGTATTTCCATTTGCCACACGAAATCTTGGTTTCAAGTCAGCACCACTTGAAGTGAAAATAGTAGGCTCAGTTGCGAAGAATTGGCGCACGGAAGAATCGTCCAAGAATATCACGCTTGGAACTCCGCCACAAACGATGTATTTGCTTCCGCTTTTAGTTGGAACATCATATCCGCATTGATAGAAAGCGTTTCCGTCAGCAGTTCCATTAACCGTAAATGAACCATCATCGTTTTTTGTGAATGTCACTTCATTTATGGTTTGGGTAGATGCACCATTAGTGTTTACTAATTGATTCCTAACCACTGAGTTCCCCAAGAACCCATCAATGGAAGCCTTTGGCAACGCCTTTGGAGCAACGCCATAAGCGGAGAAGGAAGTCGAAAGGGTCGAGTAATCGTCCTTGTGGATAAGGGTGCGAGTGAGGGAGGTAATCTGTTCGTCTAATTCGTCGATTTGGGCGTTGTAATCAGCCTGCGACACATCGTGGTTCGCATGGGCCACAATCGTGAAGGTGCTGCTCGCGTTGCTTATCCGAGCCGTTATCGAGCCGTCGGAGGTCGCGGCGGAGAAGTCCCTATTGTTGTAATCTTGCCAAATCAGCTTCAATTCATAGGAACTCCCGCCAGAGCCTAATGTGACGGAAATCGTGGAATATCCCCACCAAATCCCATTCGGAATCAAGGAGGAGATGTCAGCCGAGTAGCTTCCGTCCGCTTGCTGGGTCAGGGTTCCGCAGTTGAGGTACTCATTCTCTTTGCATTGGACCGTTTCTATGTAATAGGTCCTTTGCTGATACCCGCCGCTGGAATAAAGCTTTATCTCATATGAATATCCATTGAGCGGAGCCGTTTTGAAAATTCTTTGATATGGATAATCATAATATCCAGCGCAAACGAAGTTCCTGCTTCCGCCAGTCGTTCCGACGATGAATTGCACGCTCTTTGCGTTTAGTATAGCCTCACCTTGCGTTTCCGTTATCGAGGTTCTTGCGTTCACGGTAAGCATGACTGGAAGATTATACGGAGTCGTCGCGTTTTGGATTGCCGAATACACCCCTCCAGAGGTGACCAAATTGGAAGACCCGCTGGTCGGGGCCTCGTCTGCCCCATAGACGCTTTCATTCCACTCCCAAGAAGGGTAGTCGGTGTCCAAGTCGTCCAGAGCGATGTCGTATGCCCTTTGCTCCCTAGCCACGCCAGAGGTGGAGGAGCTGACCCAGCCTTCAACGCAATGGAAAGTCCTAGACGACTGGCTGAATGTATAGTCGAAAATCGGCGTGAAATACATGGCCAAATCGTTCGAGTCGACGTATTTGATTACGCAGAAAGGCTTTTGCGCCTGCGCTTTTTGCTCGGCGGTCAACGACCCGTTGTGGTCATCGTTCGAGTCGTCTATCTCGATGAACCCTATGTCATGGGCATCCACGTAAGCGGTGGAAGCCAACTCATTGACCGACCAAGAGCCCGAATCGTAGTTGCAGAAATATAGTTTGTCGGACAACAAAGTGCCTCCCCTGTGTTCCCTGACGCGGACCAAAGCGGCCAAGGAATCGTTCAGGAACTCGGCCCAGTAGTCGGTAGTCACGTGGGGGACGGCAGAACTCGTCCTTGAGTAGCGGTATCTGTGCCCGTCGTTCTCGGAGAAGTCCCCGTTGTATGAATCGCACTCGGCCAAGAACGCCTCGATGGTGGTCAAAGCCGATTCGGGTTCAACCGTCTTTGCGCGGAACAGGAGGTTGTCGTATATGTTGGAATTGCTCCATTCCCACTCATAACCGTCCTCGGGGAAGACCAAAATCGTCTCCTGCCTCTGGTCGGCGTAGATTAGCTCGCTCGAATCGAAGTTCGGGATGGACTTGAAGGCGACGTATTCCTCGGTGGTGTTCCTCTCCGTGAGGAAAAGGAGGGTATCGTCGTGCTTGATGACGCAGAGGGCGTTGTTGAGTATTTGCGATTGCCCATAAGTCAAAGTGCCAGAGCTTCCAGTGAGTTCGATGAACCCATAGCCGCTGGCTGGAATCGCGTTCAAGGTCCAAGAGCCATTGGAATAGGTGGCTAAGTAATATTCCTCGGTCCCTCCCACGGGAGCGGAAAGGTGCATGAAGAAACGGGAAGCGCAAGATGAGTCTCCGATTGCGGTGTATTCCGTGTCTCCCATGGCGGTATGGTATTTCGACCTAACGGTAGTCGGCTTGCTCCTCGTGTTCAAGGTCTGGCGAATCAAGTCCAGCGCGCCGTTTTGGGAATTCGCCGTCCCAGCGTCTATGAAGGAGACTATCTCGGCGTCGGATGCGTAATTCACGTAAAGGTCAACCGATGGGTTCACGGTGGCAGTCCCGTTTCCAGCGTATAGCGTTATGCCAGTTGCCTGACTGCCGCTAACGGAGAACGCGAATTGCTGTTGGGCCCCAGTCGCGTCCTGAAGCGAAACGATGTTCTTGTATCCGACGGAATTGACGAAATCCAAGAAAGTTTGGGAACTCGCGGTGAACGGCCCAGCCAATTTGGAGCCATTCCCGTCCGCCCCATTCGCCCCATTATTGACCTCAAAGTCAAAATGGTTCCCGTCGGTGTACGTTATCCTGTACGTGTCGACCAACCCGACGGTGGATATTTTGGCCACGCTCGCAATCCCGTTCCCAGTCGGGCCCTGAATGCCTTGGACGCCTTGGTCGCCCTTGTCGCCTTTGGGGATTCCGAAGGCGAAGTTGAAGTTGAATTGCTTCTCGGTGTTGGGCCCGCTCGCGGAAACCGAGGCGGACGCGGTGGGGTCGCTCCCAGCGGGAAGGAGGGAAGCGGTGGCAGAAGACTGCGGGGCCGCGAACCCAGCGGATGCGCCGTTGGTGACGATGAAATCGAAGTGTCCCCCGTTCGTGTAGGAGATTCTATAAGTGTCCTGCAATCCCGAAGAGGAAATCTTGGCTATGCCTGAGATTCCGTTCCCGTCGGCTCCGTTCATGAGCGTGAATGGGGTTTCGGTTCCGTCCGATTGGGTTATGACGACCCGCACCCCTCCAGTTATCGGGGTAGCGATTACGCTTGAGATTTCGTTGACGGACAATTCATTCCACACGGTCCATTCGCTCCAAGACCAGACGGTCTCGTGGGTATCGGGGTCCTCGGAAGGGCTGTAGGTCCTATAGCGGAAAAGCAGATTCCTCCCGTTCTCGAAGAACAACTGGTATTGCCAAGTGGTTTGCGTGCTTTCGTCATAGGCCATGAACATGAGCTTGGCCTGATTTCCTATCGAGTAGTAGACGGAGGTCGTCTCCCCGAAATAATCGTTCAAGAACGCCTCGTTCTCCTGCTCGCCCAAGTTGAACACGTTGCTGGAGCGGAAGAACTTAAGCAAGGTGGCGAAGTCGTCGGCGGTCATCGGCTGTTTCTGCTTGCCGTACGTGGCGTCCACGAAAACGTCCCAAGTGGCGGCGAGTTGGCCGCCGTCCCCGTTCCTCATGAGGAAGGAGAGGCCGATGTGCCCGCCATTGGAATTGGAGGCGGTCATTTCGGCTGGGATTCTTACCTTATATCCTTTATAAGAGGTATTGCCTTGGAAATAGGCGTTCGCTTGGGAGGGGTCCCCGAGTTGGAATAGCTCCTCGGAAATCGGCAAATCGCCTTCTCCCGCTTGGTTTCCCATGACGTAATGGAAATCGGTGCCGCCGATTTTCATGACGCCGATGTCCACGAGCTCCCAAACGTTCGAGGCGGGGTCGGTTTGCATACCATCAAGCACCACGAAGGCGTCGAAGGCGTTCCCCTGCCTGATTCTGTTGCCGACGTTCACGGAGCACCCGACGTCGCCTTGGTTGTTAAGATATATCCACAGCATATTCGTTACCTCGCTTCATATTTTACTTTCTAATGGGGGAGTTGTCACTTTCTAATGCACGCGTTGTCACCCGTTGCTGGCATGGTTTCCCCAGCCATGTAATCCTCAGCGTAGTTTTTGATTGCGTAAGACGGCTCTCCATCGCTCGCGCTCCACACGGTCCTAGACCTGCTGTCAATCAATGAGACGAACAAATCGTAAACGGTTGGAGCATCCGAATCCGTTGGATAAACGCAGTCTGGGCGTTTGTATTCTCCCTCGTCTTTGTATTTGTCCACGTTGACGCCGAACACGAAGTTGTAAACGCCGTCTTCCAAGTAATACAACCGCAATGACGCGGGGCCGCTTACCTCGCTTGGGAGGTCTATTACGAGCCTTCCCATTCCGATTGGATTCTCATTCGTCACTAGCTTTATGTTTGTGTCTGGAGAGAACGAATTCCCATATTCGACTGCCCCTATCTTCGACAAGTCGTTCAGTTTCTCATACTCGGAACCTATTGTCAGGAGTTTTGGGCAAAGCGTCCAATACATGTTCTTCGTCTTTATGATGGAAATGCCAAGGTTCGGTCCGTCAACGACGGAATCCTGAGACCTAGCGTTTACGCTTGGAGGATTGTACGCGTAGATGTTCGGCGGCGTCAGGAAGGCGGTCCCGTCCATGGTGGTCCACACGTGATTGGCGGAAGAAAGCGGGGCATCGCTGAACGAATACGGGTCTGGAGGGGTCGCCCCTTCTTGGATTGTGTGGGTCATCATCATGCAGAACGAATTGGCCGCCACCATGTTGGAATAGGAGAAGTAGAACGATGCTCCTCCCGAAGCATAAGCGGAAGCCCTGAATGGGATGATGCTGTTTGACGATGTTTTGAACCCAGCGTCCTCAAAGAAGGCGAACGAGCGATACCCGTTTCCTAATTTCATGCAATGGAGGTCGGCGTTGAAATCGCTGTTCCCAGTCCTTCCCTCCACGTAGTCTTGGTCCGTCATTTCCGTTATGTCCACGAACCTCACGTCGTCATTGACCAAAACGGCGGTTCCGTTTATCGAAATGGAGCAATTCACTATCAAAACGTATTTGCTGCTTTCCACTGCTATAGAAATGTCGTTTACCGTCATTTGATAGGAACGGAGCGGCCCAGTCATGGTGAACGTCTCGCCATAATGGAACGGCTGGGCGACGTCAAGGAACGCGTTCGGTATCCCGATGGTCATCGTCGGGGCGCAGAATATGGCGGAATCGTATCTTAGCTCATCTTGAACGCCAGTTTCCCTTATCAAGGTTGAACGGATGTCGGTTACTCCGAAAAGTATCTTGGCGACGGGCTGAATGTCCTTGCTCACGTAGTCCTTCTCTTTTCCGCCGATTGCGTCGGAAAGCTTCATGGCATAAGGGGAAAGCCTTACCCTAGCGTCTTCGCTCACCGCCTCTATCTGCATCGTGGTGACGATTCTTTCCTTGCCGTCCTTGAAGACGCAGAACTCGCTTTCCTCGGAAGACTCGTTTTCGTTGCCCCTGAAGACGGAGGTGAGCAAAGAGGTTATCTCCTGCCTGCTCCCTATGGCGTTCCCATCGGCGTTCCCATACGGGTAAGCGAAAGAGCCGTTATTGGAAACGACGACCGCGTCTCCCCATATAATCGGGGAAACGAGCGTCGGGAACTCGACGGCGTATTTGCTGTATATCGTTTGGCTCGAAATCTCGACCGTGTGCCTTTTCACCGCTATCTTCGGATAGCCAGCGCCCACGAGCTTCTGGTTTACGTATTTTCCGAAGTATATCTTCTCATCGTCGATTATGCCGCTCACCGCGCAATCCATGAGTGGGAGTATCATAGACAAGGATATATTGTAATCGCTGTATGCCTTCCTAGAGTCGATTGCGTAAACGTCGTTTGTCTCGAACCCGACGGAGAAGGACATGGAATAAAGCATCCCCGTGTTCTTGTCCACTGGGAACATGTGCCAATGCTGGGCGGCCCCAGTGAGGAGTATGGACGCGTTTTGCGCGTCTTGCGCAGTTCCCCAAGGAACTGGGTTTGACTGGGCCACGGCAAGGCTCCACGTGGCGTTCCAAGTGGCTCCGATGAATTCGCCTAGGTTCTTGTTGAAGTCTCCGACGAAGACACCAGCACTAACGTTGTCCTTCATCGGGACGGAGAAGCATATGGAGTTTCCGCTCACGAATTTCTGCACGTCGGTTCCGAAAAACCCGAATTGCCCATCGTATCTTTCCGTTTTGCTCGGATACACGCCATAGAAACTTGAATCAACCCCTTTGGCGGGGACCAATCCCCCCATCGAGTCATAGGAAGACGGGACGAAGAAACTGAGGATTCTGCCGATTTCACCCTTGTTTATCTTCAATTGGTTCGACGAATTCTGCCAATACCATTTGTCTGGGGAGATGAGCATCTCCACGGTTTTGTTTTCCTTGCGCTCGATTGATTCCTGATAAGAGGCGAGGGCGAACGGCCTGTGCTTGGCGAACACGCTCGTGAAGTAGTTCCTCAAAACGTAATTCCTGCAAAGGTAATACCCGACGGAGAAATAATCCTTGTTGAAGGTTATCGTCCTCTTGTAAAGGACCTCGTCTATATGCTCCATTTCGTCTTGGGAAACGGGTTGTGAAGCCGATTCTGGCACGTCTTCGGAAACGGTCGCAGAATCGTCCCACACTTGGGAAAGCCTTTGTATGTCCTTATATTGCTTATGCCTAGCGGATACGGTCCTCGTGGCGTTGCCAAGCCTATTTGCCTTCTCCCTCTGGTTTATGCCGTCGGATTCGACGAATGACAAAGAGGAAGAGGCGTTGTCCCTAGAGACCACGTTGCCGTCGTGGGCTTCCTTGCTGGCCAAGACGGAGGCGGAAATGAATCCTTCGTACTCGACTAGGAAAACGAGGGATTTCAGCCTTTGCGTGAATTGGCCGAAGAAATCGTTGTAAGTGCTCGCGGCGCTTATGACGTCATCTCCCATTATGGCGAAATCGTCATGGGAGGAAGGGTCTCTCGCCACCCTGTTCTCAGATGCGGCGCTGTCGAATACCTCGGTGGTCTCCGCGTATTCATGAGCTGGCTCGTCCATCTCGAAGACGCCGTTGGGGGTGTTTCTCATGACGTAGGAAAGAATGTTCTCGATGGTCGTCCTCTTGGCGTTCCAGAAAAGGTTCGTCGGATGGGAATATTGCGTCCCCCACCCAGTTATGTAATTGGAGCCTACGTCGTATCCTACCGTGGCGTAGTAGTAAGAAGCCAATTCTTTTATGTCCGTCGGCTGGCTTTGCCAGTTGTCTATCCACTCCCTAGAAAGCAACTGCCTCTGCGCGTTCAAAAGGACGAGCGGGGTGATGTCTTGCTTGCAAAGCTTCATCAATTGGTTTGAGCTCGCGTCTTGAAGCCTTTTGTAATAGCACATGTAGACCTTGGTTACTCGGTAAATAGGATGGCTTAATTCCAGCCTCATGTTCTCAAGGGTCAAGGTTGCGGAATCCATGTTCTTGAACCCGATTCTCTCGACGCATGAGACGACGTTGTCCTTGGAAAGGCCGTCGTTGTAGAACCTCAATAGCCTGTCGCAATAGGAGTTTCCATCCATCGAATACTGCTCAAAGGAGCGGTTTTCGTCATCAAGGGAAAAAGGCTTTGGGTCCCTTTCCCCGATGTTCATATGGGTTATGACCCCATCTTTTACCACTGGGATGCAATCGGCCACGTAAAATAGTCTGGTGATATAGTCCCTTAGGTTAGGGGCATCGAATTGGTTTTCGGGGGCTATGAAGTTCTTGAAGAAATTGAAGGTCTCCTCGTAAAGCGAGTATTTCCTGACGTATCTCCAAGTGCCGACGGACCCGTTGGAATCCGTGACCTTTATATAGGGGGAGTAAAGCTGAATCGCCTGCCTAACGGCCTCGCCGACGGTCAGAACCGATTTATCGTATGAGGAAAGGGAGGATACGCATTTCGTCTCCCAAACCGCCAAGAAAGGCTTGGTGACGTCGGTCGGGACCTCTGATACTTCCTGAACTGGAGACGTTATCCCGTTGTTGTTGTCGGTCACGCCAAACACGTTAAAGGAAGCAACCGTTGCCCCATTTTCGTCCTTGGCGATTGCCGCTTGCGGCTCGATGTACAGATATATCTCGTAATCCCCCGTGCCAGAAGGCGCAAGGCTTCCGTATTTGACTGTTATCGCCCCATCGTCCGTTATGTCCCTAACCCCGCAAACCTGCTCATTCACGATGAACTGGTCATAGGTAGTGGCGGTTCCGCTCAGATAGTCCTCGATTACGGAAACGGCCTTCTCGCGCGAAGAGAACGGGGAGAATCCCGAATCCTTCTTGAATATGACCCAATGCTTTTTTGGGTGGTAAGTAGACCAATCCATGAAATGGTCAACCCAGAAATCGGTTATCCCGAAAGCCAAAGTCGCGCCAGAGAAATTGCAATCGGGGAGCATGAATCCCTCGCTGATTAGGCTCTCTTGCGCAACCGACGTGAAATTCATGAAATCGGACGTCGATTCGTCTAAATCCCCAGCGAATGCATACCATTTCCTCCAGCGAAAAGGCAATTGGGCGTCGTGTTTCTGATACGCTATCGTCCCATCGGATATTTTGTTGGCCAACGAATAAGGAAGGGTGAGCCTTGAGCCGCCTATGGCGAAGGAAACGTCGTTGTATTTCCTTTCGTTCGCTTTCCCTATGTCCTTCGGCTGGGTTATGGTCTTATTCGGAAGTTGGACGGTCTCAAGCCCTTTCGTCTCGCTGACGAGCTCAAGGTGGTAGTTGAAAACGAACTCTCTTTCCCCGCCTTCCTCTATGCCGTCTACGGACACCTTTTCCTTCATGATGCTGTAAATCAGCATATGACGGTAGAAGTGCGCGCCATCATCGGGGAATATCTCGCCGATTGGATGGGGTGGCAGCCCATTCTCATAATCGTGGATTATCACGTCGTCGTAAGGCTTCGCGGATATGGGGCCAACGACGTGGGGAAGGTCGATTATCGCGCTGTCCAAGGTCTCCGAAAACTCGTCGGTCATGGTCCAGCCATACTGCATCGCATAGTCTTTTCCGTTTATGTGGGCGTAGTATTGCATCTCAGTTCTCCGTTCCGTGGCCGCCAGTCACGAACCCAGCGCGGGTTCCGTAAAAATAATTTCCGTATGAGCTCTCTATGAGCTTTTGCGCCTCGTTGGCGTATTGGTTGAAGGTCTGAATCGCCTTGGCGGCGACGACGAACGCGATGCCTACCCCAGTGGCGGCAGAGGCGCTCAT
>Ga0310690_10008843_pt1 | contig 12707 bp, 8 predicted proteins | sample AusTroGonzalo_MG_2_FD_207661 | JGI IMG/M metagenome (GOLD analysis project Ga0310690, IMG submission 207661) | Bovine rumen microbial communities from tropical cattle in Woodstock, Queensland, Australia - Gonzalo_04 (v2) (version 2) | ecosystem: Host-associated > Mammals > Digestive system >...
TTTGTTGGCATGACTAATGGCCTCATTAATCATCTTTAAAAATAGCGGCATAGTTAGATGTTGAGAACAAGAACATGTAATTAAATATCCACCTTTATTAACTAGTTTTAAACCTAATGTGTTGATATCTAAATAACCTTTATATCCTTCTTTAACAGTATCGATTGATTTAGTAAAAGCAGGTGGGTCTAGTATCACTACATCAAACTTATTGCCTTTTTCTTTATAATCTCTTAGCGCTTTAAAGACATCGATACATATCGGATTAATATTAGTAAAGTTATTAAGTTTAGCGTTTTTAGCTACTTCTTCAATAGCGCGCTCTGATATATCTAGACTATATATATCTTTAGCTCCATACTTAGCAGCACAAAGTGAAAAACCACCAACATTACAAAAACAATCAAGGACTGTTTTATCCTTAACATAATGTTTAAGCATATCACGGTTAGCTTGTTGATCTAGAAAATATCCAGTTTTTTGGCCATTAATGATATCCACATTAATCAAAAGACCATTTTCTTTAATCGTAACAGCTTCTGGCACATCGCCATATAATAAGCCTTTGACTTCTTTTAAGCCTTCTTTAGCCCTCACCGATACATCGCTTCTTTCATAGATACCAGCTGGCTTAAAGATATCTACTAAGATATCTATAATCATATCTTTTCTTACGTCCATTCCAAGAGTTAAAAACTGGCATGATAAATAATTATCATATTTATCAATAACTAACCCTGGCAAGTTGTCACTTTCTGAAAAGGCTACGCGGTATGAATTAGAATAGCCTAAAGATAATCTATTATCATTAGCTTGTTTTATTAAAGAATAAAAGTAATCATAACCATAGTCGTCTTCGCATTTTTCTAGATTTGTAACTTCTAACATCCTAACAATAATCTTCGATGCATGGTTAATATAACCGTAGCCTATAATATCGCCATTAAATGATAAAACTTTACAAATACTACCTTGCTTATCTTTACCAATAATCTTGCTTACTTCGTTAGCATAGATCCAAGGATAGAATGCTTTTATTCTTTTTTCTTCATTTTGTTTTAGTATTACATTATACATATTGCTACCTCGAATAGATTATAACATAAAAAAGTGCTGTAATAAATACAGCACTTTATGATTATATTTTAATATTTACTGGAGTACCATCATCATTTGGATGATCTTTTAAGTATTCAAGGATTGGATTATAGGTAGTTTCTAATTTACCAGGGCGGCATTTAGATAAGTTTCCAGCTTCTCCTTTTACAATAGCAGCCGCAAATCCTTTGCATCCAGCATATCCACAGCTTCCGCAGTTCGCATTAGGAAGCATCTTTGCAACTTCTTCAATACGATTATCTTCTTTAACGTAAAATATTTTATTAGCGATAGCAAGTCCAAACCCAAATAATAAGCCAAGGCTTGCTAAAACGATAAAAGCCCATAAAATTGGAAGCATTATTTTTCCTCCTTTTTACGTAGTGCACATGCCATGTTTTGGCAAGCAGCACATTTTGATGCATCGATTTTTAATTCTTCGCATTCTTTAGGAATTGGGGTCTTTTTGTTTAAGATATAACTTACAAAAAACACCGCAATTAATAACCCGATAGCAACGATAGCTATAATTAATTCTTTTGTCATTTAATTAATCCTGTAAACCCTACAAATGCTAAGCTCATTAAAGCCGCTGTGATTAAGGCAATTGGAATACCTTTTAAGCATTTAGGAACATTACTTGCTTCTAAGCGAACACGAATGCAAGAGAATGCAAAGATTATAATTAAGAAGCCAACACTTGTACCAATTGCATTAGCCATACTCATACCAAATGTTAAGTTGGTATCAGTATTACCTTGAGCAACACCTAATACTGCACAGTTAGTAGTAATTAGTGGTAGGTATACACCAAGGGAAGCATATAGTGAAGGGCTATATTTCTTTAGAAACATTTCAATTAATTGAACTAATGATGCAATAACTAATATATATGTAATTGTATCCATAAAAGCGATATTTGCTGGTACTAAAATGTAATGATATATTGGCCAACAAATTGCACTAGCGATAACTATTACAAATATAACAGCTAGGCCCATTGATAAAGCTTCATTAGATTTTTTAGAGACACCTAAGAATGGACAAATGCCATAGAAACGATATAAAACTACGTTTTGGATTAACATGGCATTAATGATTGCTAATATAAATGTTACTACCATTTTTATGCCTCCTTAATCTCACTAGCTTGCTTAGCTAGTTTTTCTTTTTCTATTTTTGCTTTAACACGTTCTAAATTAGCTTTTTTATTAGCATGATATGCAAGTATTGCTAAGATTACACCTAGTACTAAGAAAGCACCTGTTGGCATTGTGAAGATACTCATAGCAAACTTTTCAAGTGGCGTAAAGCTTACATATGGCAAGAATGTAAAGATTTCTCCAAATGTTAAGCCGCCGGTGCCAAGTATTTCGCGCACCAATGCCATAATAACTAAAGCTAAAGTATAACCAATTCCCATACCGATGCCATCTAGTAAGCTAGCACCAACGCTATTTTTAGATGCAAATGCTTCAGCTCTACCTAAAACTATACAGTTAACAACGATTAGGGAAATAAATACACCTAGAGTTGAATATAGTTCTGGTAAGAATGCTTCAGATAACATCTTAACAATCGTTACGAAAGTAGCGATAATTACGATATAACAAGGAATCTTAATTTGTGATGGTATTATTTTTCGAAGTAGTGATATAACTACATTTGATCCAATTAATACAAATGTGAATAGAAAGCCCATACCAATAGCACCTTCAAGTGAAGTTGTAGTAGCAAGTGAAGGACATGTACCAAGTAGTAATACAAATAGTGGGTTTTCTTTAATAATACCTTTAGTTAATTCATATAATTTACGAGGTTTATTTTCCATTAGTTGGCTCCTCCTTTATAATCATTAACTGCAATTAATACTAATTCTTTAACTAGAGTTGCTCCAAATGTAGCACCGCATTTAACATCTACGTTATCCACATCAGCGGTAGCCCCGTTATTGTATGTAGACTTAACGTGATTTTTAACTTTAGATGCAAATGATTGCGTGTTTTCAGTTAATACTACTTTTTCAGCTGATCCATCTAAGTTAATACCAACTAGTAAACTAATGTTACCATATGAGTTTTTACCATTAAGTGAATAAATATATCCTTTAACAGTATCGCCATCTTTAGCAACCCATTTCTTTTCAATAGCGCTATCGGCGCCATTTAATTCTACTTCTTCATAAGTTAAGCCTGGATATATTTCACTACAAGCTTTGTTTTGCGCTTCAATTTTATTCTTTTCGATAATTGGTGCTGTAAAATAATTAATAAATGCGATTAATACCGCACATAGTCCGCAAATTATACATAACACGATAGCAGTTTTAAAATACTTCATTTTAGACCTCCTAAAGTGCTAGTAGGATAATCACTACTATTGCTAGTAAGATTACACCTAATGCGATAAATTGTTTGTAATTATATTTAGGACTACTCCATTTATAATAATCAATTACCGGAACAAACATATTCATAATTAGAATAGCGAATGCTACGCCTTCTGGGAAAGCCCCAAATAGTCTAACTAAAACAGCAATTGAAGCAACTAATGCACCATATAAAATTCTACCAAACTTTGTAGTAGGGCTAGTAACTGGATCAGTTACCATAAATACGGCACCAAAGATTAATCCACCTGATAATAATTGATATAACATGATATTAATTGCGTTAGCGCTATCTACTTTTAAGCCAGCAATTAACATTAAGCCAGCAAATGTAATGATTGTAGATAACATTGCTCTAATATCAGCTGATTTACGAATTAATAAATACACACCACCTACGATGATAGCGATTTTTCCGCCTTCACCCATAGCGCCTGGAACTGTACCGATTAATAAATCTAATAATTTATAATTAGAAATATTTGCGATATTACCATTTACATGAGCAAGTGGTGTTCCACCGGCTACGATATCTACAAATCTAGAACTCTTTGGTGTTAACTCAAAACAAATACTAGCCACTACCCTTCCTAGGGCTGCTGGGTTAAAGATATTTGAACCTAGTCCACCAAATACTAATTTACCAATAACAATACCAAATAAAGCACCAACGATTACTACCCATACACTTGTTCCTGCTGGCATAATTAGTGAATAAATTATGGCACTAATTAATGGTGCTAAGAAGTTATTAATTGTGTAGTGACTAAATGCTTCTTTTAGCTTTTCTTTAAATGTTAGTTTAGCACCATTGTATTCAGGTTTATTAGTTAAGAATACAAATACAGCTTCACTTGCAAGCATTATAGCAATTGATATTAATAATACATATATTGCACTCCATCCATACATTACACATGAAAATATAGTAATAGGACTTAAGGCAATAACTACATCAAGCATCATGCGCTTGACGTCTGCTTTACGACGAATATAAGGAGCACTTTCTTTAATTAATTTCATAGTTTACACCATTTTCTTTGCTTTCCTTACAAATTCTGTAACCGGTATTTTTGATGTACATGAATATGTGCATAATCCACATTCAATACATCTTTTAATATTCATACCTTTTATTGCATCAGTATCTTTTGCTTTATATGCATTCATAATTTGCACTGGTTTTAGGCCAACCGGGCAGCTAAGCACGCAGCTTCCGCAACGTACGCATGGTTCTTCAACCCAGTTTTTGTGATTCATTACAATAACACTAGTTACTGTTTTAGATACAACTGCATCATCTCTAACTAGGCTTGCACCCATCATTGGTCCACCTAAGATGAATATCTTATCGGAATCATCTGAATAACCATTGCATTTTTCAATTAATTCTTGAATTGATGTACCAACTCTTACTCTAAAGTTTTGAGGGAATTTAATACCATCACCCGTTAAAGTAAAGTTACGTTTAACAACTGGCATATTATATCTAACAGCTTTATATAAACCAACAATTGTACTAACGTTAAAATTCATAATACCGTATTTTGCAGGTAACACTCCGCTTGGTATTTGAATACCAGTAGCGCTCTTAATCATTGCTATTTCCCATCCTTGAGGATAGAAATTACCAACTCTAGCTACTTCGATATTTAAATCAGGATATCTTTTAGCTACTGCACTTAATACTTCATAGATATCTTGATGCTTTTCTTTAACAGCAATAATTGCTTTTTTAGCATCAAATGCTTGTAATGCATAACCGATTCCGCGCATGATGCGATCAGGATATTCCATCATCAAGCGGTAGTCACTTGTAACGTATGGTTCGCATTCGATACCATTAATAATAATTGTATCAATTGGGTCTTTAGTTTGGAATTTGATATATGTAGGGAAAGAACTACCACCTAAGCCGACAAGAGCACAGTCTTTAACGATTTTTATAAAGTCATCTCTAGTTAAAGCTTTAATTTCTTCAGGAGTACGTTCATGAATTGTATCGCAATATGTATCTAATTTATCGTTTTTAATTTTAATAAAATCGACTAACTTTCCACTACGGTGGAATTTTTTAACGATACCTTCTACTTCACCTGAAACTGTAGAGTGGATTGGTTGTTCAAAAAATGGGCCGTGTCTTAAGCCGATTACTTGACCAAGTAATACTTTATCGCCCGCCTTAACATATACTTCACCAGTAGCGCATCTTGCATTAGTAACTGATATATAGACATAGTCTGGATCAGTATAGCGAACGCTTGGTAAATACTTAGTTAGTGTTTTAATATCTTCAATTTTTTTAGTTTTTCCAATCATTGCTTTTTCCTTTCTAAAAAAATCACTTCAAAATAGATTTTATAATACTTTTAACCTTTTGTAAAGAAACGAAATAGATATCTAACGCATCAGTTAGATATCTATTTTTTTAAATCTATAAACATATTTTGCTTTAATTATTACCATTTATAAACTAACTCTATTGTTCTTTCGTCTGACATTTTAATTACATAATTACCTGGAAGCATCTTATCTTCGTTATTTTCTTTATACATCAAAAAATATGTTGTAGTTATATAGTTATTATAAAAACGAGCATTATAAATGTTAACAAAACCTAACTCAAGGGGACCAGTTAACATTACTTCGTTTTTTGTAACAACATTTTTTATTATTTCTTTTGTTTCATTATAAAAATTATTTACTGCATCATTTGCCTTGTTGATTAAAACAGTTTCTGAAAAATCACCAGTAAATGGAGATATACATTTTAATAATGAAATTAATACTGGGCGTGTGCTTGAATTAAAATCATATATTCCTTTATTAACTAATGCATTTATCATTAATGCTCCTGAATAATAACAAGATATACGAATTGGAAACATATGACTAATATTAGTCATTAACATATGCATATGTTTTGTTAAATCATTGGCCTGATTAGGGTCTAATTGTTTTAATACTTGCCACTCCACATAATTAGCTGTACCTTCAATTTCTTCAGTCTTTGCCTCGTACATAAATTGATATGGAAAAATTTCTTGACGTTTTTTTCTAAGAGATAATAATTCTTGCATTAATTCGCTATCAAAATGATCTAGTAACGAAATTAATAATTCGTTTTCGCGCAACTTGATTGCTAAGTTTTGTGCATTATATTCATATCTAAATAATGCTTCAATTTCGTTTGGCCAGCAATCCCAGGCTTGCATATTTTGAAAACCATGAAACATTTCATGAACTAATTTTGATGTTAATACTGATATTGGTAAATCTTCAGCTACCATCCATGTTGCTATATATTCACCTTCATGTAAAATTGAAGTGTTGGCACAAAAAGCAGCAGTCTTTTCTATATATTTGCCATCAAAATAACATTTTTCTTGATCGAATAAAGCAAATTTTAAAGGCTTAAAGCCGGGCCAAATTTTACTAAATTCTAAATGTGATATGGCATCAGTTATTTGCTTGTGCAGTAGTTCTAAATCCATTTGTAATCTCCATTATTTAATATTTAAATACATTATATCTTATCTATTCATATCGCACAATAAAAAAACTTCTCCTGTTCTATTAACAAAAGAAGTTTTATTTAATGGCGGAGGTAGTAGGATTTGAACCCACGCGCGCTCTCACGCCTTGCGGTTTTCAAGACCGCCCCCTTCAGCCACTTGGGTATACCTCCAAAAAATGGTGGTTCAGGGCGGGATCGAACCGCCGACACTTGGATTTTCAGTCCAATGCTCTACCTACTGAGCTACCGAACCATATTTAATTTTAAAAACTGGCGGTCTTGACGGGACTTGAACCCGCGATCTCCAGTGTGACAGACTGGCATGTTAACCACTACACCACAAGACCATTTGGTTGCGGAGGAAGGATTCGAACCAACGACCTCCGGGTTATGAGCCCGACGAGCTACCAGCTGCTCTACTCCGCGATGTTATTCTGGTGGACCCACTAGGACTCGAACCTAGGACCGACCGGTTATGAGCCGGGAGCTCTGACCAACTGAGCTATGGGTCCGAAATGGTAGCGGAGGGGGGATTCGAACCCTCGACCTCCCGGGTATGAACCGGACGCTCTAGCCAGCTAAGCTACTCCGCCAGATTAAGTTATTTCTTTTTAAAAATGGTGGATCCTGTCGGGATCGAACCGGCGACCTCCTGCGTGCAAAACAGGCGCTCTCCCAGCTGAGCTAAGGACCCACTAAAATTGGTGCTTAAGGTGGGAATCGAACCCACACGGTATTGCTACCACAGGATTTTAAGTCCTGCGCGTCTACCTATTCCGCCACTCAAGCATATATTTTCAAGGAGAATGGTGTCTCCGAAGTGATTCGAACACTCGACCCACTGATTAAAAGTCAGTTGCTCTACCGGCTGAGCTACGGAGACAGATGGTGCCGACTGCAGGAATCGAACCCGCAACCTACTGATTACAAGTCAGTTGCTCTACCAGATTGAGCTAAGTCGGCAAATGGTGGGGAATGACGGGCTCGAACCGCCGACCCTCTGCTTGTAAGGCAGATGCTCTCCCAGCTGAGCTAATTCCCCGTTAGAAATAAAGTTGGCAACTACCTACTTTTGCAGGGTAAAGACCCAACTATCATCGGCGTAAAAGTGCTTAACTTCTGTGTTCGGGATGGGAACAGGTGTATCCACTTTGCTATCGTCACCACACTCTCTTTCAAAATTGAATAGTAAATGATTTTTTCATAAAAGTCAAATTTTTTAATCTTATTTTAGTAAAATTTATATATTTATAGGTTAAGTCCTCGATCTATTAGTATCAGTCAGCTCAACATGTCACCATGCTTACACACCTGACCTATCAACCTCATCGTCTATAAGGGATCTTACTTATTGCTAATGGGAAACCTCATCTTGAAGTTGGCTTCACGCTTAGATGCTTTCAGCGTTTATCCGTTCCGCACATAGTTACCCAGCTGTAGTCCTGGCAGACTAACTGGTACGCCAGCGGTGCGTCCACTCTGGTCCTCTCGTACTAGGAGTAGCTCTTCTCAAGTTTCCATCGCCCACGACAGATAGGGACCGAACTGTCTCGCGACGTTCTGAACCCAGCTCGCGTGACGCTTTAATGGACGAACAGTCCAACCCTTGGGACCGATTCCAGCCCCAGGATGCGACGAGCCGACATCGAGGTGCCAAGCCTCCCCGTCGATGTGAACTCTTGGGAGAGATCAGCCTGTTATCCCCAGGGTAGCTTTTGTCCGTTGATCGACTACCTTTCCATTCAGCATAGCCGGTTCACTAAGCCCAACTTTCGTTCCTGCTCGACTTGTAGGTCTTGCAGTCAAGCTCCCTTCTGCCTTTGCACTCTACGAATGATTTCCAACCATTCTGAGGGAACCTTTGGGCGCCTCCGTTACTCTTTGGGAGGCGACCGCCCCAGTCAAACTGCCCGGCAAACACTGTCCTATGCCCTGCTTCAAGGGCACTAGTTAGATACTAAATATTCAAAGGGTGGTATCCCAACGGTGACTCCGCTGAAACTGACGTCCCAACATCTCAGTCTCCCACCTATCCTGTACATCAAATACCCAATATCAATATTAACCTGCAGTGAAGCTCCATGGGGTCTTTCCGTCTAGTCGCGGGTAACCTGCATCTTCACAGGTACTATGATTTCACCGAGTCTCGAGTTGAGACAGCGCCCAAATCGTTACGCCTTTCGTGCGGGTCGGAATTTACCCGACTAGGAATTTCGCTACCTTAGGACCGTTATAGTTACGGCCGCCGTTTACTGGGGCTTCAATTCAAAGCTTTGGATTGCTCCTAACATCTCCTCTTAACCTTCCAGCACTGGGCAGGCGTCAGCCCCTATACTTCACCTTGCGGTTTAGCAGAGACCTGTGTTTTTGGTAAACAGTCGCTTGGGCCTATTATCTGCGACTCTATAAATAGAGTCCCCCTTATCCCGAAGTTACGGGGTAATTTTGCAGAGTTCCTTAACAAGAGTTCTCTCGCGCGTCTTTGGATTCTCTCCTCGCCCACGTGTGTCCGTTTGCGGTACGGGCACCTATTTAATTAACCCTAGAAGCTTTTCTTGAAAGCTTGGCTTCACCTGATATCGCACTTCACCGTTTAATAGCATGCGGATTTGCCTACATGCCCGACTTTGTACTTTAACTGGAATCCACTAACCAGCTCAGACTAGCCTTCTTTGTCACTCCATCAGTTAAATAGGTGGTACAGGAATATCAACCTGTTGTCCATCAGCTACGCTTTTCAGCCTGACCTTAGGACCCGACTAACCCAGGGCGGACGAACCTTCCCCTGGAAACCTTAGGCTTTCGACGGATGGGATTCTCACCCATCTTTTCGTTACTCACACCGGCATTCTCACTGCTCAACGCTCCACTAGTCCTTCCGGTCTAGCTTCGCCGCGTTGAGTACGCTCCCCTACCAAACAATCTAGTTGTTTCCGCAGCTTCGGTACTATGCTTTAGCCCCGGTACATCTTCGGCGCAGAATTATTCGACCAGTGAGCTATTACGCACTCTTTAAAGGATGGCTGCTTCTGAGCCAACCTCCTGGTTGTCTAAACGATTCCACATCCTTTTCCACTTAGCATAGATTTTGGGACCTTAACTGGCGGTCTGGGCTGTTTCCCTTTTGACCACGGGCCTTATCACTCGTAGTCTTACTGCTGTAGCTGTTTTATAGCATTCGTAGTTTGATTGGGCTCAGTATCTCGAGGTGAGACCATCACACATTCAGAGCTCTACCTCCATAAAACTTTCTACAACGCTAGCCCTAGAGCTATTTCGGGGAGAACCAGCTATTTCTGGGTTCGATTGGAATTTCACCGCTAGCCACAAGTCATCCAAGTCTATTGCAACAGACCCTGGTTCGGTCCTCCACCTGGTTTTACCCAAGCTTCAACCTGCTCATGGCTAGATCACCCAGTTTCGGGTCTACGTCAACGAACTAAACACCCTATTAAGATTCGCTTTCGCTACGGCTCCGCTCCTTAAAGCTTAACCTTGCTCGTTAACGTAACTCGCCGGTTCATTCTACAAAAGGCACGCCATCACCCTCATATGGGGCTTTGACTATTTGTAAGTACACGGTTTCAGGTTCTTTTCACTCCCTGCCAAGGGTTCTTTTCACCTTTCCCTCACGGTACTGGTTCACTATCGGTCACTAGGTAGTATTTAGCCTTATGAGATGGTCCTCACATATTCAGACAGGATTCCACGTGCCCCGCCCTACTCTTGTACCGGAGTTCTTATTATTTCGCTTACAGGACTATCACCTTCTTTGGTTAGTTTTCCCACACTATTTAGCTATAATAAGAATTTGTAACTCCACAATGGTACGGGCTCTTCCCCGTTCAATCGCCTCTACTTAGGGAATACGCTATTGCTTTCTTTTCCTCCAGCTACTAAGATGTTTCAGTTCGCTGGGTGTTCCTTCTCACTAACTATGTATTCATTAGTGGATACTAGCACTTCTTGCTAGTGGGTTGCCCCATTCGGAGACCTACGGATCTTAGGTTACTTACACCTCCCCGTAGCATTTCGCTGTTAGTCGCGTCCTTCGTCGGCTCCTAGTGCCAAGGCATTCACCGTGCACTCTTTCTTTCTTAACCTTACAAATTTTACTCTTTTTTAGATTTCCTAATTACGACTAATAATTAGTTATCTGACTTTTACTTTTTTCAAGTACTATTCAATTTTCAAAGATCTAACATACTGAAACATGATTTGGCATGTAACTTATGGTGGGCCTGAATGGACTTGAACCATCGACCTCGCGCTTATCAGGCGCGCGCTCTAACCAGCTGAGCTACAGGCCCATTAAAGACTCATTAAAGGATATTTTTAACCCTGTAATGTTTAAAAAGTTTCAGGAAAGACAAAGTCTTTCAAAACTAAACAGAATAAAGATGACAAGAAGTTTTGTACAAGATTTGTTTTAATTGGCGTCTTGTTTGCCAATGGAATATAACTTACCATAATGTAAGTTACGTTCTCCTTAGAAAGGAGGTGATCCATCCCCACGTTCTCGTAGGGATACCTTGTTACGACTTCACCCCAATCATTTGTCCTACCTTAGACGGCTCCCTCCTTGCGGTTAAGCCACCGGCTTCGGGTATTACAAACTCTCATGGTGTGACGGGCGGTGTGTACAAGACTCGAGAACGTATTCACCGTAACATTCTGATTTACGATTACTAGCGATTCCGACTTCATGTAGTCGAGTTGCAGACTACAATCCGAACTGAGACTGGCTTTTTGAGATTAGCTCTACCTCACGGTTTCGCAACTCTTTGTACCAGCCATTGTAGCACGCGTGTAGCCCAGGTCATAAGGGGCATGATGACTTGACGTCATCCCCACCTTCATCCGGTTTGTCACCGGCGGTCTCATTAGAGTTCTCAACTTAATGTTAGCAACTAATGATAAGGGTTGCGCTCGTTGCGGGACTTAACCCAACATCTCACGACACGAGCTGACGACAGCCATGCACCACCTGTCTCTAATGTTCCGAAGAAAAGGACTATCTCTAATCCAGTCATTAGGATGTCAAGACCTGGTAAGGTTCTTCGCGTTGCATCGAATTAAACCGCATGCTCCACCGCTTGTGCGAGTCCCCGTCAATTCCTTTGAGTTTCAGTCTTGCGACCGTACTCCCCAGGCGGAGTATTTAATGTGTTAACTTCAGCGCCGAAATAAATCCCAGCACTTAATACTCATCGTTTACAGCGTGGACTACCAGGGTATCTAATCCTGTTTGCTCCCCACGCTTTCGTGCCTCAGCGTCAGTTCCGGCCCAGTAAGCCGCCTTCGCCACTGGTGTTCCTCCAAATATCTACGCATTCCACCGCTCCACTTGGAATTCCACTTACCTCTACCGTACTCAAGTTTACCAGTTTCCAATGCCAGCCACAGTTAAGCTGTGGGATTTTACACCAGACTTAATAAACCGCCTACGCACGCTTTACGCCCAATAATTCCGGATAACGCTCGCCCCCTATGTATTACCGCGGCTGCTGGCACATAGTTAGCCGGGGCTTTCTGGTTAGGTACCGTCAATTAATCATCATTTCCTATGACTACCATTCTTCCCTAACAACAGAACTTTACAATCCGAAGATCTTCATCATTCACGCGGCATTGCTCGGTCAGGGTTGCCCCCATTGCCGAAAATTCCCTACTGCTGCCTCCCGTAGGAGTCTGGGCCGTGTC
>Ga0310690_10008845_pt1 | contig 12707 bp, 14 predicted proteins | sample AusTroGonzalo_MG_2_FD_207661 | JGI IMG/M metagenome (GOLD analysis project Ga0310690, IMG submission 207661) | Bovine rumen microbial communities from tropical cattle in Woodstock, Queensland, Australia - Gonzalo_04 (v2) (version 2) | ecosystem: Host-associated > Mammals > Digestive system >...
GAAAACATGGAGCTTCGAGAATTGATCAAACGGTATCGGGAAGAGCATTCCCTGACGATGCAGCAATTTGCTGATCGTTGCGGTCTGAGTAAAGGTTATATTTCCATGCTCGAAAAGGGACATCATCCTCAGAGTTCGCGGGCTCTTATCCCCTCACTCGAAACGCTTAACAAAATTGCTTCCGGGATGTCGCTGTCTGTTGATTCCCTTTTGCTTCTTCTGGATGGCGATACCAGCGTCACAATCAATGAGAATGCTATAGATCCGACCGAGGCCGAGCTTCTTTCCGCCTTCCGCTCCATGAACAAGGAAGGCCAGACAGCCGCCCTCGCTGCCGTCTGCGGTCTTGCCGCGTCCGATATATATAAAAAGCGTAACAATTCTTCCGTCGTACTGGATGTCTGACTGTTCGTGTTGTAACACTATATGATTGGAGGTCAATACTTTGAAAAAGATACTTTCTGTTTTTCTCGCTTTTGCCCTGGCCTTCGTTTTCTCCGCCTGCGGTTCCTCTTCCGCTCCCGAAGAGTCCCCGTTCCCCTTCAAAATGAATTTCGGCGAGATTCTGGACTATAACGTCAATGATAACGGTACGCTCATTGTCAAGGCAAAGATCAAGAGCAATCTGACAAAAGAGATGACCATCAAACAGAATTATATGAATGCCTGGGAGATCATCCAGAGCGCTGAGGATCTGTCTTTCAGCAAGCTGCAGTATTGGGCCGTTGCCGATATGACCGACGGCAGCGAGAGTAAAGTGATACAGTTCACCGTTCCGGAATCCGCCATTGACCGCGTCCGCTCCGGCTCCATCCTTGAAAACGGCCTCGGCGATTATGTGGAAGATCTCTGGATTCATCCCTCTTTGAAGTGATATGAATAACAATGCCGTTATCTATGCCCGGTACTCTTCTCATCGTCAGGATGAACAGAGCATCGAGGGCCAGCTGCATATCTGCTATGACTATGCCAAGCGGAACGGATACACGGTCGTCGGCGAGTACATCGACCGCGCGATCTCCGGCCGCTCGGATGATCGTCCGCAGTTTCAGCAGATGATCGACGATTCCCGGAAAAAGGCTTTCGGCTTCGTGATCGTTTACAAGCTCGACCGCTTTGCCCGCAACCGGTATGACAGCGCCATCTACAAGCACAAGCTGAAGCAGAACGGCGTGAAGCTGCTCTCCGCGATGGAGCAGATCGGCGACAATCCGGAAAGCATCATCCTGGAGGCCGTGCTGGAGGCGTCCGCGGAATACTATTCTCTGGAGCTTGCGCAGAAGGTCCGCCGCGGCCGCGCGGAAAGCGCAGCCAAGGGCAAATTCGTCGGCGGTGGCGTCCCGATCGGCTTTAAGGCCGAAAACGGCTATCTGGTTCTGGATGAGCAGAAGGCCCCGTACATCAAGTGGGCTTTCGAGCAGTACGCCCAGGGAGTCCCGAAGCGCGAAATCATCGACGAACTGAATCGGCGCGGCCTCCGGAACCGCAAGGGAAAGCCGCTCGATCACAATGCGATTCATCGCGTCCTCCGCTCCGAAAAGTATGTCGGCGTTCTAGAGCAGTCCGGCGTCCGGATCGAGGGCGGCTGCCCCGCCATCATCGACCGCGCGACCTTTGACCTTGTCCAGTCCCGTCTCGATCTGATGCACCGCTGCGGCGCAAAAAACACGGCCGCTCCGGAAGTGGAATACCTCCTGACGGGAAAAGTGTTCTGCGGACACTGCGGTTACTCCATGCACGGCGTCAGCGGCACCGGCAAGACCGGAAACAAGTGGTACTATTACCAGTGCACCGGCCGGCGCAAAAAAAGAAACGGCTGCCGCAAGCGCCACGAGAAAAAGGATTTCCTCGAATGGTACATTGTCGAACAGACCGTGAATTATATTCTGGCCCCGGAGCGCGTCCGGATCATTGCCGCTGCCGTTGTGGCCGAGTATGAAAAAGAGTTCGGATCTGACAGCCTCCGGCAGCTGGAGAATCAGATCGCGGCCCTCGGCCGCGAGGTGGATAAGTATATCGACACGATGGTGGATCTGCCGAAGAGCGCCCGGCCCGCTCTCGCCGAAAAGATCGAACGGCTCACCGACGAAAAGGAAGCGCTTGAGGTCGATCTTGCAAAGCTCCGCGTCGCCAACAAGATCCGGCTCACCGAAGATGAAATCGTCGCATGGCTCCGCTCCTTCTGCAAGGGCGATCTTTTCGACATGGATTTCCGGCGGCGCATCATCGACGTCCTGGTCAATTCCGTTTTCGTCTTTGATGACAAGATCATCGTCTATTACAATGTCAAGGGCGGGAAGCAGGTTTCCTATCTGGAAATGCTGGACAGCTACGGAGAGGAAGGCTGCCCCGCTCCCGATGAGGATCTGCCTCCGGGTTCGACCTTCACAACATTTGGACCACCAAACGCGACGATTGTCGAACCCGCCCTTATTTTTGCAGGCGGTTTGATCGGAGTCGTCTTCCCCCGCCCTGTGTGACAGGGCAAAAAAAGAGCAGCTTTCGCTGCTCTCTTTTTTATGCCACAATCCGCAGATAATTATGTTTGATGTCGGTTTTGTCGATGCAAATATACTTCATAGTCGTCCGGATGTCTTCGTGGCCGAGGATGATGGAGATTTCCTCAATCGGCATCCCCTTCTTTTTCAGGATCGTCGCCAGCGTTCTCCGGAATCTGTGCGGGTGAATGTTCTCGACGCCGCATTTGTCCTCGATCCGCTTTAGCATTGCCCGCAGGCCGCCGGTTGTCATTCTCTTAGACCCACGGCCGGGGAAGAGCGCCGGGGAGTCGTCCTTTCTGGATGCGAAATATCGCTGCAGCACAGAGGCGGCGATCTCATCCAGATAGACGGTGCGTTCTTTCGCTCCTTTGCCGAAGACTGTGATCTCCTTGTTAACCAGGTCGATGTCGTTTCGGTTCAGAAGGGTAGTCTCTTCGATGCGGCATCCGGTTGCCAGCAGAAAGCAGACAACGGCCTTGTCTCTCAGGTTGTTCCCGCAGGCTTCCTTGATCCGTTCGAGCTCAGCCGGGGAAAATGCCTTTTTGACCATCTTCGGGCATTTGATCGGCTCAAGGTTGCCGCATGGATTGCTGACAATCAGGCCTTCCTTCCACAGCCATCCGAAGCAGGAGCACATCACATCCCGTTACCCGCGGACCGTGTTTTCCGAAATCCCGCGCTCCAACTCGCAGGCGATCCAGTGCCGGATATTGTCCACGGTGCAGTAGGAGATCGTGATATTCTCATCCTTCATGAACCGACGCATGATGTATGCGTAGTGCTTCAGGGTCGAGTTCTGGCATCCTTTAACACGCTTCGCATCGATGAAGGCATTGAGCAGAGCGTCGTTCCCTTGGCCCTGCGCATCCTGGGCAATCTGGTCCATCTCCGCGAAGGCTCCCCGCAGCGCGAGGATGATAATCTTCATCTGCCGGACTGTGACATCGTCCTCCAGTTTCTTCTGGAAGATCTGTTCAAGCATCTTTCGTTCCAATAACGTCATGTTTTTACCCTCCTTGTCAAGTATTGTTACGGGCTTATTATATACTGTTATCCAGTATAATACAAGTCTTTACAAATACTGCATACAATGATATAATAGATGCAATTTTTCAGGAGGTGATTAAATGCCGGTCTCGGAGGCTCAAAAGAGAGCCAATAAAAAATATGATTCCGAAAAAATGACGTATGTCGGATGCAAGATTTCCAAGGAAAAGGCCTCTCGATTCAAGTCCGCATGTGCAGAGCTCGGAACAACACAGTATGCTGTTTTGAAGGAAGCCGTAGAATACACCATAGAAAAAGCAAAGCGCCCGGAGGAATAACCCTCCGGGCATTTTGCATCTCTATACTGTCAGTGTTTGCTGTCGTACTCTTCCGCGACGACTTCCTTCGGTTCATCTTCCGCGTCCCTGTCGCCATTGTTGTACTGCGCCGTACTGATGCACAGGATCGCGCCGAGGAATGTGCAGATGACCGTGATGGTCGCGGGGATCTGTGCCGCATAGGGCAGTTCCCAGATCTGACTGAGGCCCGTGTACAGCGCGCCGATAGCCGGCAGCACGATGATGGTCAGATATTTCAGAATATCATAGGTCTTGTTGCTCATTGCTTTCATGGCCCTTCTCCTTTCTCAGCCCGGAACGTCGATGATCTGAAAGATATCCGCCGGATCGATGTATTCCGGTTCCTTCGGGTTCAGCTCGGTGTTTTTCTTCAGCTTTGCGACGGCGTCGAAAAAGCCCGCCGCTTCGATGTTCCAGCGTTTTCCGCTGAAGCCGACAGCCATCCACAGTTTGTTTTCTTCCATAATGTTTCTCCTTTCAGTCCAGCTGGTCATGTGCCTGCTGGTTAATGTACTTTGACAGTTTATCCTTTGCTTCCGGCACATTGTGGTTTGCGCCGAGCTGTTCCAGGCCATCCAGGCAGGCCTGAAGCGCATAAATGGTCATTGTCTGCTCGCGCTTGATGGCTTTGATGTCCGAGTCCTGTTCTTTTTGATGCCTCACAAGCTCATACACCTTGTTGTAATACTTCAAAAGAGCAATGATCGCTGCCATCAGGGCCGCGAATGTAATAATGGTCTCCGGAGTGAGTGTCATTTCCTCACCCCCTTCATCAGCTCGTTCAGCAGGGCCTCCCATGTTTCCGTGTCCACGCTTCCGTCCGGCTGTTTATCGTAGGCCTGCACCCCGGCCGAATCCTTGAAGCGGTTTACCGCGGCGGCGGTCTTGGCTCCGAAGACTCCGTCTGCCGTGCCACAGTTGAAGTTGAGAAGGTTTAGCGCTGCCTGCAGGAACTCGACTGCGTCGTTTCTGCTTCCGGCATAAAGATTCGGCAGCCGAAGCTCCACCTTTGCCGCCGGCGTATCCTTCAGCGCCCGGATAGTCTCCGGATCTGCTACTCCCGTCACCGGGATGCCGTGTTTTTCCTGGAACTCCGCCACTGCCCTGAAGGTCAGGTTTCCATAGATCCCGTCCGCCGTGCCGCAGAGGCATCCGACAAGGTTCAGCCGCTCCTGCAGTTCCTTCACATCTTCGCCGCTCATGCCCTTCTTCAGCGTGGTCCTCGGCTCGGCCGGCGTCGCCGGCTCCGACGGAACCCCCGCGGATTCGCTTCCCATGTAGCGCAGGCAGCAGTCCCATGGATAAGGCCAGAAGCTCTGCACGCGAATCTCCTGGCCCTGGTCTCCCGTCTGCGGATGGCCTTCGTCCGTCCGGCAGTTGGCCACGCGCCCGCCGCCGATGGCGAGGCAAGTATGCGCTGCCCTATTCAGGAGAACGTCACCTGCCTGAATGCCATAGCCGCTGTTTAGATTCACCTGCCCGCTCACGTCCTGGAACCCGCAGGCCAGGAATGCGTTATACATGTTGCCCGTGAAGCTGGCCCCGGCCTCTCTGACCGGCACGCCTGCCTGCTCCCAGGCAGAGATGACGTAAGATGAGCAATCGTAATCAGGCCCCCACCTGTCCGCCTGGCTGTAGCCGTGACTCTGATCATTTGCGGTTTCTATGGCCCACGCCACGGCGCTCTCAATTACTCCCATCGGAATCACTTCCTTCCGCCCGTCGGATCGGCTTATTCAGCCGGCTCGGGTTCCGGTTCCGGTTCCGCGAGTGTGCCCAAGGTTTTCGGGTAGCCGGTGAGGGAGGCGCCGTCGGCGGTTTTCAGATCGACGACCTGCAGCTTGCGGTCGGCGTCGCTGTTGCACATCTCGGCCCAGATGGTCGAGGCGGCCGCGTCCGCTTTTCGCTGCGCTTTGTCGACGTCGCCGCTGTAATGGTTACTGTCGAATGGCTGCGGCGTCTCCACGGTCAGTTTCCCGGTCGAATCGACGATGGTGGAGTAGACGATGAAAATCTGTCTCATTGTATAAAACCTGCCTTTCATATAATTTTTAACTGTTCAATGCTTGCCGGGACGATCCCGGCGTGGAACGATTTTTGACCATTTTCGTGACGTTACGAGAATGATTTTCAGTACCTTAAAGTCCTATTTTAATAAGTTAAGCTGAGCGTTCCTGCAATAATGCCATAAGTTCCATTTTCCAGCGTTTTCCCGGTTTCAACATCCCATCTTATAAGGCACTCGCTTCCAAGCATCAGAAAGCCTCTGACCGTCAATCCTACTTCAGAAAAGTCAGTATTCATGAGTTTTACGCCATTTGCTGTAATTGAAATTGGCGTTTTTGATAGAGATATAACGGACTGCGCCCCAACTCCTTGCCCTCTTGTAACTGGCAAATATGTACCAGCGGTACTATCGAATAATTGTATTGTCGATGGGGCAAAAGAGTTCTTTAAGTTATTGAGACCGCCGGCGTCGGCGTGTTCCATATTGGTGTCTACGACACTGCCTCCTGAAACGATCGCGGTCGTCTTCACCGTGTACAGACCGTCGGACAGGGTGCTGTGATTTTTCACCCAGACGAAGGTCCCGGGGTTCAGGGTGCTGCCGGTTGTGTTGGTGTTTCCGACGACGTATGGCGTCACGCTGTCCTCTGCAAGGGTCAGGCCAGCGTCCAGGTCTTTGATCTTTTTGCCGGCGGTTCCCGCTGCGTAGTTCTGCGTGCCGTCATAGCCGACGTCGTCCGCGCCCAGCGTGTCCCATGTCCCGTCGTAATCCGTCGAGCTTGCCTTTTTCAGGTACTGCCCGAAGGTGCCGCCTGGCGGGACACCGGGACCTGGGGCGCCGTCGGCGCCGTTCATGATGTCGGCGCTCTGGCCGGAGGGATGGTCCACGTCCGTGATCGTGAGCCGTGTGCCGCCGGTGATCGCCGTCATGGTCACGGCAGGGGAGACGCCGTCGTCGCCGTCTTGGCCCGGAGCGCCGTCCTGCCCGTCCGTACCGTCCATGACGTTGAAGCTCTGGCCGCCCGGATGATCGGCGTCCGTGATTGTCACGCTGTGACCGCCGGTGATCTCCGAGATCGTCACCTCCGGCGAGACACCGTCCTGACCGTCAGATCCTGCTGCGCCGTCCGCGCCGTCCATGACATTGAAGCTCTGGCCGCCCGGATGATCGGCGTCCGTGATCGTCACGCTGTGACCGCCGGTAATCGAGGCAATCGTCACTTCCGGCGAGACACCGTCATTGCCGTCTGCGCCGGCAGGCCCTGTTTGTCCCTGCTGGCCGTCCTGCCCGTCCATCACGTTGAAGCTCTGGCCGCCCGGATGATCGGCGTCCGTGATCGTCACGCTGTGGCCGCCGGTGATCGAGGCAATCGTCACTTCCGGTGAGACACCGTCATTGCCGTCCGCGCCGGGAGCGCCGTCCTGCCCGTCCGCACCGTCCATGACGTTGAAGCTCTGGCCGCCCGGATGATCGGCGTCCGTGATTGTCACGCTGTGACCGCCGGTAATCGAGGCAATCGTCACTTCCGGCGAGACGCCGTCATTGCCGTCTGCGCCGGCAGGCCCTGTTTGTCCCTGCTGGCCGTCCTGCCCGTCCATCACGTTGAAGCTCTGACCGCTCGGATGATCTGCGTCCGTGATCGTCACGCTATGGCCGCCGGTGATTGAGGCAATCGTCACTTCCGGCGAGACACCGTCATTGCCGTCCGCGCCGGGAGCGCCGTCCTGCCCGTCCGTACCGTCCATGACGTTGAAGCTCTGGCCGCCCGGATGATCGGCGTCCGTGATTGTCACACTGTGACCGCCGGTGATCTCTGAGATCGTCACCTCCGGCGAGACACCGTCCTGACCGTCAGATCCTGCTGCGCCGTCCGCGCCGTCCATGACATTGAAGCTCTGGCCGCCCGGATGATCGGCGTCCGTGATCGTCACACTGTGGCCGCCGGTGATCGATGCAATCGTCACTTCCGGAGAGACGCCGTCATTGCCGTCCGCGCCGGGAGCGCCGTCCTGACCGTCCGCGCCGTCCATGACATTGAAGCTCTGGCCGCTCGGATGATCAGCGTCCGTGATCGTCACGCTGTGGCCGCCGGTGATCTCCGAGATCGTCACCTCCGGCGAGACACCGTCCTGACCGTCCGCGCCTGCAGGTCCGGTTTGCCCCTGCTGCCCTTCCTGGCCATCCATCACGTTGAAACTCTGGCCGCTCGGATGATCGGCGTCCGTGATCGTCACGCTGTGGCCGCCGGTGATCTCCGAGATCGTCACCTCCGGCGAGACACCGTCCTGACCGTCCGCTCCGGGAGCGCCGTCCTGACCGTCCGCGCCGTCCATGACGTTGAAGCTCTGACCGCCCGGATGATCGGCGTCCGTGATCGTCACGCTGTGACCGCCGGTGATCGAGGCAATCGTCACTTCCGGCGAAACGCCGTCCTGACCGTCTGCGCCGGCCGGGCCTGTCCGACCTGTTGCACCCGTTTCACCCTGGTCGCCTTTGTCGCCTTTTGGGATTCCGAAGTTAATGTTGAATACGCCTTCATGCTCCGTCTTTGTCGCCGTCGGCGTGCTTCCCGCCGGAAGTCCTGTCGCGGATACGGTCATGTCCATTACCGCATGCGTCGCTTCTTCTGCGATTTCTGCCGATGCAGCCGCAGATTCCGCTGCATCCGCTGCGGTTTCCGCATCTCTTCCCGTCTGCTCGACAGCTGCCTGCATGGCGGCGATCGCCTGGTCAATCTCCGACTGCTCCACAGGCGTCGGCTCTTCATCGCTCGGTCTCTCCCGTCTTACCACCGGGATCTTGACCTCATATTTCGTCCGCCCGTCGTCCTGATCTTCATGGAGAAAGATCCACGCATACACAGGCAGTCCGGTCTGCAGGTATTCATCCGGCACGGCAACGCCTTCCGCGGTGCCGATCTGCGTTTTTGACGTTCCTCTTTCCGATGCGTTTGAGAAATGCACTTCATACGCCAGCGGCAGAACCAGATCCTCAAAAATCATGATCTGCCCGTAGTCGTACTGATACCGCTCCGGCGCCCTTGCGATCGTCTTCCCGTTGAATCTTACTCTGATGATGTTCAGTTCTTCTTCCATATCGGTGCTCCTCCCCGATCAGTAGTAGATGATGATGCAGCCGTCGCCGCCCTGGCCTCCGACGCCGCCATTGCCGCCGTCTCCGCCGTTGGCGTAGGAATAGGTTCTGCCCGATCCCGCGAACGCAGGTTCGTACACGGTTCCGCCCTGGCCGCCTCCTCCGCCGCCGCATCCCGGAAGGCCGCCGCATCCCCAGAATCTGTCTTCATATGACGCTCCGTTCCAGCTGCTCGATGCCTTCGGCGGCACGATTGTCGCATCCGCGCCTTTACCGCCGCGGCCGCTCATGTAGGCCGTCGCGACCTGCAGCGCCGAGCTGCCGTTTCCTCCGTTGCCTCCGGCTGCGGCACCGCCTCCTCGGCCGCCTTTGATGACCCAGCCGTCGGTTGTATCCGGTATTTCGCTCGACGCTGTTCTCGCGTTTCCTGCGCTGCCGCCGTTATAGATCGTATAGTTCGGATAATTGGTGTAGACATCCAGCGCGATCTCCGGCGCCTGCCAGGAGAGCCCTCCGTTCTGCCACCAGGCAAATCCGCCCCGGCCGCCTTTTGTGAAGTTGTTGATGGTCGCGCCGTAGGTATCGAAATCCATCTTTTTCCCGTACACTTTCCCGTTGAAAAAGCTCGTGATTCCGATGTCGCTTCTCGCGCCTGATGCGCTGCTGTACGATCCGAAAGACGTATCTCCGCCTGCGCTTCCCGGATTGCTGGTGCTGTGGCTGCTGGACGCTGCGCCGCCGGCACCGCCCGCTCCGCAGCTGTAGTTATAGCTCGCGGCAGGATTGTTGATCGTCACGGTATAGATCTTACCGCCCTCGCCGCCTTCACCGTGTGCGCCGCCGGCGCCGCCTGTTACTTCTCCGTATGTGAGCCCGTAATGGCACTGGCCGCCCTTTTCTCCCGCGTATCCGCTTCCTCCGCCGGTTCCGCCGCCGATCATGATGACCTTGATTCTCGGCGTTGTCTGCTGAAACACGCTTTCCGGTACCGTCCAGCTGCCGGAGCCTGTCAGCAGCACGGCGTGAGAGTATCCGCCGCCCGGTGCTGTCGGCGTGTATCCGGAAATGATTTCGCATCCGGCTTTGATGATTCCGGATGCTCTTTCAGTCATTTTGGAAATGAATCCCGTGATTTTCTGGCCGAGAGAGTTCGTCAGGCGCACCCGCGCCCCGCACCTCTCGTCGATCTTTTTGATATCCGCTCTCGCCGTCATGACGACGTTTTTGTAGTAGTTATACAGTCTGTCGGCGAACACCTCGGAGTTCTGCGTCGTGATCAGCGTGCAGTCCCGCACGGACACCGTCCGGCCTTCCGCGTTTTCGCTGATTTTTCTGGATATGACGGATTCCGTGTGTCTGGATTTTCCCGCTGAGATTGTCCCCGTCCCTGTTACGATCGCCGCGTTGCAGTTCCAGTAATAAACTGTCAGTCCGCTGAATGTCGGCGTCGTCAGGATCGGCGAATCCGTATTGAAAACCGCAATGAACTTTGTCCCCGCGCTCTGCGAGTTCGTATTGTCGAACAGCTTCGCCGGCTCGTCATATACCGGGTTATAGGTGAAAGTGTGCTCCGTTACCTCGATCAGGCTGACGTCTTCCGCGTATTCCGTGCTTCCGCCCACAAAGATGTTTTCATCCGCGATGTCCGCCGGTGTATAGTTGTACAGGCCCGTCAGCAGCAGCGTTCCGTTTTCCCCCTTCATCAGGCGGACGCCCTGAGAGAGCAGCACCTGATAAAGTGCTTCCCGCTTGTCGGTGATCTTGATCCATCCGTAAATCGGGATGCTCGCTACTCCTTCATCGTACTGCAGCAGGCTGATAATCTCCGGATGCTCGGTCATGGTCGTGTCCAGGCCGTTTGTGTTGATGATGGATGTCACAACCGTCTGCAGCGTCTGGCCTGTATAGTATCCGCCGTAGAAGTATTCTTTCGACAGCAGGCCGACGGCGCTCGTGGCTTCGATCTGGTAGATATTCTCCTTTGTCTGTTCGACATACCGCAGAAAGAATGTCGACTTTACCAGCGCATTTCTTACAATCGTGATCTGCGTCGCGTATGCGGCGGCCGCCAGCGTGGCATCTTCGCATTTCACCGAAAATGTCAGCGCGTCGCTGCTCATTTCCTCTCCGCTGATGGAGACCGCCGTATCTTCTGTGAGGTCGATGATTTGCCGGCCGTTAAACTCGAAATCGGGATCGCTCGGATCGCCGAGTAGAATCAGTGTGCTTTCTGCAACCATGATTTACCCTCTCTGCGGTTCCAGCGCCATGAACGTGATGCTCAGGCCGCTCCAGCGGTTTTTCCCTCCTACCATGCCCATGAACTTATCTTCTCCGCTCTGGATGACGGCGTCGAATGTGATCGTCGTCTGCCCGTACGGGAAGGTCACTTCGTGGCTTTCATCCGGCGAGCTGATCATCTGATAAAAGCTGTCATAGCTCTCCGGATCGGCCGGGTCTGCTTCAATGTCAATCTGATACCAGTATTTCGTCCCGATAATATCCCGGATCATTTTGCCGTTGATCGCCGTTCCGCTGTTCGGACCTTCGTAGATCTCGAAGGCCCTTCTCAGCGTTTCGTATCTGATGCGGATATTGTACTCGACTTCATCCACAATGATTTTCGTTGTGGCCATAGCGTGCTCCTTATGTGTTGATCAGCTGCGGCCCGCGCCGCCCCGTTTCCACCTGAATCTCCGGCTGCAGCACGCGGGCCAGCTGCGCCAGGCTTCCCGTGTAGTTGATGACGACCTTTGTCACGCCGCCCGCTGTCATGCCTGCGCCCTTCATGGCGCTCTTCGCCTGGTTTCCGGTCAGCGGCGTTACCTGTGCGCCGCCTCCGACTATTGTCAGCAGCTCAGGCCCCGCATCGCCTACCACGGCAGAGCCGTGCAGCAGCGTGCCGCCGGTTGCCATTTTTCTCACCCTTGACGTCGTTCTTCCTCCGACGCCGCCGAGTGCCGCGCCGATCGAGGCGATGACCGAGTTCACCCAGCTTACCACCGAGTTCACGGCGGATACGACGGAGTTGATGGCGCTGTTGATTGCGGAACTGATTGCGCTCGCGATCCGGCTCGCCAGCGTGGCGATGGCATTGAATATGCTCTGCACGCCAGCTTTTATCTGTGCCCCAAACGCCTGGAACTCGGCTTTCGTCTGCTGCAGTCCCGCTTTGAACTGTTCCACCTCGTTACGGAAAGCCGCCTTGATCTCATCCAGGTGCGTGATGATCAGGTACGTCGCTCCCGCTACCGCAGCCACAATGGCGGCGATTACCAGCACGATCGGATTCGCCACGACAAAAGTGAACAGCGACGCCAGGATTCCCATGATGGAGCTGATCGCTCCCACCACCGCCGGCACAATCGACAGGATCGCGCCCAGCCCCTGCATGACGCTGCCGAGGATGATCAGCAGCGGTCCTGCCGCTGCCACGATCAGAGCGATCGTCACGATCAGCTTTTTCGTCTTGTCATCCAGCGCCAGGAACTTGTTGATCCATTCCTGAATCTTATCAATGACCGGTGAAATGATTTCCGCGACGATTTTCCCGACTTCCTCCGTCATCAAGACGTCAAGCGAGGATTTCAGCCGCTCAATTGCGCCGCCGAATCCGCTCATCATGGCTTCTGCCATCTCATTTGTCGTGCCGGCGCAGTTGCTCAGGCTGTCGGACAGCGCCTGCACTTCTTCCGGCGCCGTGTTGATCAGCGCCAGCCAGTTCGACATCTGGTTTTTCCCGAAGATGGCCGAGGCTGC
>Ga0310690_10008847_pt1 | contig 12706 bp, 11 predicted proteins | sample AusTroGonzalo_MG_2_FD_207661 | JGI IMG/M metagenome (GOLD analysis project Ga0310690, IMG submission 207661) | Bovine rumen microbial communities from tropical cattle in Woodstock, Queensland, Australia - Gonzalo_04 (v2) (version 2) | ecosystem: Host-associated > Mammals > Digestive system >...
CTTGTCAGTTCACCTGTCCTGCCCATCGCCCCCTGCTCGACAACATCCGTCAGGGCAAATCCACCGTCATGGGTATCATCCGCAGTCGTGCTGCCAAAAAGTAAAAAGGTAAAAAAGTAAAAAGGTAAAAATACAATGGGAAAATTAGTTGTATCATTATCGCCACACGCCCACGGTACCGACTCGGTCGAGCGCAACATGTACGGCGTTATCATCGCCCTGATGCCCGCGCTGCTCGTGTCGTTCTACTTCTTCGGCCTGGGCTCTGTCGTCGTGACGGCAGTGAGTGTGGCAGCCTGCGTCTTCTTTGAGTGGGCCATCAGCAAATATATCCTGAAGCAGGCGCGCAACAGCGTGACCGACGGCTCCGCCATCCTCACCGGTCTGCTCCTCGCCTTCAACCTGCCCTCGAACCTCCCCGCATGGATCATCATCATCGGTGCGCTCTTCGCCATCGGTGTGGCTAAGATGACCTTCGGTGGTTTGGGCAATAATCTCTTCAATCCTGCCCTCGTGGGACGTGCCGCCCTGCTCGTGGCCTTCCCCGCACAGATGACTACCTGGCCGAAGGTCGGACAGCTGACGAGTTATCTCGATGCCGAGACCGGTGCCACGCCGCTGTCCATCATGAAAGAGGCCATCAAGAGCGGTGATCCCGGTGTCTTAGACCAGCTGCCCGACGCGCTGAGTCTGTTCCTCGGTAACCATCCCGACGGAGCGGGTGCGATGGGCGAGATCTGTGCCTTGGCGCTGATCATCGGACTGCTCTTCATGCTGTGGCGCAAGATCATCACCTGGCATATCCCCGTGTCGATCCTCGCCACGGTATTCGTCTTCGCTGGCCTGCTCCATCTGGCTGATCCCGCCTATGCTGATCCCGTATCGGTGCTCCTCTCCGGCGGTCTGATGCTCGGTGCCATCTTTATGGCGACGGACTATGTCACGAGCCCGATGACGCCGAAGGGCCAGCTCATCTACGGTGTCGCCATCGGTTTCCTGACGGTCGTCATCCGTAACTGGGGCGCCTATCCTGAGGGCATGTCGTTCGCCATTCTCATCATGAATGCGTTCACGCCGCTTATTAATAATTATGTGAAACCAACACGATTCGGGGAGGTAGCAAAATGAAGAAGTTAGAATCATCATTACTGAATATGGTGCTGGTGCTCACGTCGGTGGCTGTCATCATGGGTGGCATCCTGGCCTACGTGAACCACCTGACCGAAGGCCCCATCAACGAACAGAAGACCAAGACGCTGGCCGACGGTATCAAGAGCGTGATGGGTGTCAGCGACATCCAAGTGGCCAAGACCGATACCGTGCGCCAGAACGATGCCAAGGGCAAGGAACTCACCTATATCATCTATCAGACGAAGGACGCCAAGGGCCAGGATCTCGGAGCGGCCGTCGAGTCGACCACCGGCGGTTTCGGTGGCGACCTGAAGGTGCTCGTGGGCTTCGATCCCGAGGGCAAGATTCTCGGATACACCCTGCTCGAACATGCGGAGACACCTGGCCTCGGTGCCAAGGCCGACAAGTGGTTCCAGAAGGGTGAGAAGGGCGACATCATCGGTAAGTTGCCCGCCGAACCACTCACCGTGTCGAAGGACGGTGGCCAGGTGGATGCCATCACGGCCTCTACCATCACCAGCCGCGCCTTCCTGCTTGCTGTCAATAATGCTTATAACGCGTACAAGGCCACGCCTGCTCCCGATGCAGCCACCGGAGCCTCCGTGCAGAAAAAATAAGAAAGGAATATGAGTTATATTAGTATAATCAAGAATGGCATTGTCAAGGAGAACCCCACGTTCGTCCTGATGCTCGGTATGTGTCCCACGCTGGCCACGACCACCTCTGCCATGAACGGCATGTCGATGGGTCTGGCCACGATGGCCGTACTCATCTGCACCAACGTTGTCATCTCGTGCCTCAAGTCGGTCACGCCCGACAAGGTGCGCATCCCCGTGTTTATCGTTGTGATCGCTGCGTTCGTCACCATCCTCCAGATGGTCATCAAGGCTTTCCTGCCTGATATCGACGCCGCCCTCGGACTGTTCATCCCGCTGATTGTGGTCAACTGTATCATCCTCGGACGTGCAGAGGGTTTCGCCTCGAAGAATTCGCCCGTGGCCTCGCTGTTCGATGGCATCGGCATCGGTCTGGGCTTTACGCTGGGCCTGACGCTGCTGGGCATCTGCCGTGAGTTGTTGGGCTCGGGCTCGATCTTCGGCTTTACGCTGCTGCCCGAGACGTTCAACATCCTGCTCTTCGTCCTGCCTCCGGGTGCTTTCATCACCCTTGGCTTCCTCATCGCCATCGTCAACAAACTTAGAAACGCATAATGTTTAATGTTTAATCTTTAATCTTTAATGGAATATATCTTAATTTTTATCAGCGCCATTTTTGTGAACAACATCGTGTTGTCACAGTTCCTGGGCATCTGTCCGTTCCTCGGCGTATCCAAGAAGATTGACACCTCGCTGGGTATGTCGGCCGCCGTCGCCTTTGTGCTGACGCTGGCCACCATCGTCACCTGGCTGGTACAGAAATATGTGCTCGACGCCTTCGGCCTGCAGTATTTGCAGACCATCGCCTTCATCCTCGTCATCGCCTCGCTGGTGCAGCTGGTCGAGATTGTGTTGAAGAAGGTGTCGCCCGCCCTCTATCAGGCCCTCGGCATCTTCCTGCCCCTGATCACCACCAACTGCGCGGTGCTCGGTGTTGCCATCCTCTGCATCCAGAAGGATTACAATCTCCTGCAGTCGGTGGTCTATGCCTTCTCCACGGCCATCGGCTTCGGTGTGGCCCTCACCGTGTTTGCCGGTATGCGTGAGCAGCTCGAACTGACCAGGATTCCCAAGGGCATGCAGGGCATGGCTATCGTCATGCTCTCCGCTGGACTCCTCTCACTGGCCTTCATGGGCTTCTCGGGTGTCGACGGCGGCCTCAAAGTCCTCTTCGGCCTCGACTGATTCAAACACTCGGGGACGGTTCTTTTTTGTTTGACAGCATATCCGTGCTAACGGGTCAAACAAAAAAGAACCGTCCCCGAGTGTTTGAAATGGGCCGGCATCATTGAATAAAAGACTAAAGGCCCGCAATCACTGCGAGCCTTTAGTGTCAATAACCAACTTAAATAAGCTACTACTTTTATTACAACCAATAATCAACTAATGAAAAACCTATGCATGAAAAAACTAACTTTCTTGTTTTGATGGTGCAAAGGTAAGGAGATTTCCTTGTCCTCGCAAAAACTTTCAATGAAACGCCAGATTTGTTCAGCGAATCTTCCGGACTCGCCCCTCATACCATATATGCATAATATGCACATATGTTCCCCAATGGAATATATGATACTTCCAAATTTTCCCAAGAAAATTTTGATTTTTCTATGTTTTTGCTTAACTTTGCAAAATCGAATATAGTTATAACACAAAAAAACAGATGACATGAGAATGCTATTTTTTATCTGCCTGTTATTTTTCATTTCCTGTGGACAAAAGCCAGAAGAAATCAAAAAAGATACTTTTGCAGAGAACGCAGAGCGGCATTTGCCTATGGTGATAGATGTTTTATATCCCCAGGCTCCAAATTCCAAGCCAGAAATAGCCGAAATGAATACATTATATACTGATGATTCGCTACATATAGCATCATTCGTTATGAAGTATCAGAATGCTTTAGGAATCAATTCAAGGGATACATTTGAATATATTTTTAGCCTTTATAAAGACGCCTCTTATTATTATCTTCTATGTCCCAAAAGACAAAGACGTCTTTATAGTGAATTGATGGATCTATATAATGAAACCAAGAACCAATCGCGTTACGAGAATGCAGATAGTATGCAACAATTGAGGATGTTACATGGAATAGCTTCTTTTTATTGTCAAGCAAATAATGGTGGAAAGCTACAAGAATAATCTTATGGTAAGAGATGTAAGCTTTTCGGTTTATTCTGCCTTTCCGCCAAACTCGTTATACGACACGTTTTCGGGCTTCCACTTATCCTTAGGTTGTGGCTGTTCTGCCGGATGACCGATAACGATGGTACAGAGTGGGATGAAAGCCTGTGGCAGCTTCAGCACCTTAGCCACTTCAGCGGAACGGTTCTCGTCAGGATAGAGACCTGTCCAGACTGCACCAAGTCCGAGGGCATTGGCTGCAAGAAGGATATTTTCCGTAGCTGCCGAGCAGTCTTGAACCCAAAAAGCCTGCATGGGGCCTTGCATCGCCTTGTCCATGTTGCCACATACGACGATGGCCAGCGCAGCTTTCTTCAGCATGCCACCACGTGGGTTGTTGCCAGCGAGCTCGGCGAGTTTCTCCTTGCTGTTGATGACTACGAAATGCCAGGGCTGTCTGTTGACGGCTGTGGGCGCAGCCATACCGGCACGCAGCATCGTCTCGATATCAGCCTTTGAGACAGGCTCATCGGTGTACTGTCGGATGCTCGTACGCGTCATGATGTTGTTGATGGCGGCCTGAGCACCGCTGTTCTCTGATTTCTGTTGTGCTGAAGCCCCCGCAGTCATGGCGAGTGCCAGCATAATGGTCATTAACTTCTTCATAATTAAATAGTTTTGATTAAAAAAATCTGTTGCAAATATAGCAAAAAATGCTGAATAATTACTATCTTTGCAGCGTATTTTGAGAATAATTAGGATTTATGGATATGAAAAATATTTTTTTTCAATTGCTATTGTGGCCGTAACAGCAACAATGGTTTCGTGTGGAAATAGGACCGTCAAGGGCGGTGACAACGACTCTACGGCTGTAGCCGATAGTGTCGTAGCTGATAGCGCAGTGGTCTCGGCGCCTGCTGAGTTATGGACAGAAGAGGCTGTGGAGACCCAGATCAGGAAGATGTACGACCGTCTGAACGATATGGATAAGAATGGTGTGATTAATATCACCACCTTGGAAGACGAGTTCTGCAGCAGCTACTACCTCAATCTGCGCAATGCCATCCATAATGCCATAAAGGATGCCACCGGCGACGACCGGATGTTCTTCGGCGACGAGGAGGGCTATCGTTTCTTGGCTGGCATGGCAACGCCGTTGGAGATTGATACGATAAAGACCGATCTGTTAACAGGCGATATGGCTCAGGCACAGGTGAGATTCAAAGGTGCTGACGAGGAGAACGGCTTTATGCGCCTGGAGTTGGATTTGGAAAATGGTGCTTGGCGTGTGAAGAACTTTGACCAACCGGAAGCATTCGGTCCTGGCGGTATACTGAAAATCATGGAAGACTTTGCCCGTGAGCATGGCATCAGCTACGAGGAGACAGAAAAAGATTAAGATATCTCCAATGCCTCGTCGAGCCATTTTATCTTCTCATGGTTCTACTTCAATTGCTTCCCGTCTGAGAACGCATTACCTACTGTCTTTACTTCCATGCTGATATCGGCCTCGATGTCGGTCATCTTATCCGTTGGCTCATACCGCTTCAATACACGTCCGTCACGCGATACAAGGAACTTGGTGAAGTTCCATTTAATGTCGCTTCTCTTGTCGTAATCAGCATCCTGCTTGCGAAGCATGCCGTCCATCATCTTGCCACGTTGGTCGTTGACATCAAAGCCGTTGAAGCCCTTTTGTGCCTTTAGCCAGGTGTAAAGCGGATGTTCATTCGCACCGTTCACCTCGATCTTGTCGAACTGCGGGAACTGGATGTCGAAATTGGCGGTGCAGAACTGGTGAATCTCCTGAATCGTGCCAGGAGCCTGCTGTCCGAACTGGTTGCAGGGGAAGTCCAGAATCTCCAGTCCCTCGCTGCGGTACTTCTCATACAACGTCTCCAACTCCTTGTACTGAGGCGTGAATCCACAGCGGGTGGCGGTGTTCACGATGAGCAGCACCTTGCCCTTGTAGTTAGAGAGTGACACATCCTTGCCTACATCGTCCTTCACCTTGAAATCATAGATACTCTGTGCCGAAAGCGTCAGCACACAAACCATTGCCATAAGGCTTAAAAACATTCTTTTCATATTAGTCTAATTTATTTCTGTTATAACATTTTCATATGCGTAATACCTAAATACATTTAATATTTTTGCAAAGATAGTGATAATTACGGAATTATCGCCATATTTGCACCAAGAATTATTTAAGTTTATCAAGTAACCCACCAAAAACTACAGTTATGAGACAAAAAAGAGTTTCTCCGTGATTCTTGCAGCCATGTCTCGATAAGCGGACAGTACCATGTCCTGAATTGTTCTGCCGCTGGCATAAATGGTTTTATTGCACTATTTTGTGATTCTCAACACAGGGGCGATTTTGTTCGTCGGTCTGGGTAGGGTAACGTGCAGACCGTCGGCCATCTGCTTTGCCTTCAACTTGCCATAGCCCAGGAGATACACGCTGCTGACGGATTTACGCAGCAGACTGTTGCCCTTGGCGAGGCACTTCACGATGACTTCCCCGTCGTCTGGCCATCCTAACGGAGTCACATAGAGGTACTTCTGTGTCTGGTTGAAGCGCACATCACGGTAGTCCATGTTGCTGTACTGCCCGTCGTTGAATCCCTGTGCATTCAGGGCAATGGTCTTCTCTGCCACAGGCCCCTCGCCGAACTTCTTCCATGGACGGGTGCTGAAGATGCTCTCCTTGTTCACGCTCATCCATGCCTCCAGATCATCGAGAATCTGAGCTTCCTTCTCGTCATAGGTACCATCTGCCCGCAGGGGGATGGAGAGCAGCAGGTTGCCGTTCTTCGACACGATGTCAATCAATTGCTTCACCACCGTCTCGGCCGTCCTATAGCCGTTCTGCTCATAGATGCTCGTATTATAGTGCCAGCCGCCGATGCAGTTGCAGGTCTGCCACGGCTCCTCAACTATCTCATTCGGCGCGCCACGCTCCACATCCCAGGTGAGGGCTTTACGCTGACGCTCGTCGAGAATCTTGCCGAACACCACCGAACGCGGGTTCTTGTTATACATGTGTGCCGTTATCTTCAGACCGCAGTCGCTGATAGGATAGAACGGTAATACAGTCACATCGAAATAGATGAGGTCGGGCTGGTAGCGGTTGATGGCATCGAGTGTACGATCATAGAAGTTGGTGACAAACTCCTGTGATGGCGGACAGGCTCCACCTTCCCAACCCCATTGGCGGTGAATGCTATTATTTGCCCACGAACGATCACTCGTCGGATGGTTCTGCTGATAGAGCATCTGCGGGTCGTAGCCTTCCCACCATTTGCCTTTGCCATCCTCTTTCGTCAACTTCCCGTCGTAATACACACCCGCCTTGGGACCATTCATATCGTAGCGCTGTGCTGTCTCATACCACGTCCACGCGTGGTCAGCATGGAACGAGATGCCCAGAGGCAGCTCCACTTTCTTGGCAGCCTTTGCCCAACCGTCGAGGATATCCTTCTTTGGGCCGATATTCTTCGAGTTCCAGGACTGATACTGCGAGTCCCAAAGGTCGTAGTTGTCGTGGTGGTTGCCCAACACGAAGAAATACTGTGCCCCGCAACGCTTGTACTTCTCTACCAGAGCCTCAGGATTCCACTTCTCGGCCTTGAAGAGGGGCAGGATGTCCTTAAAGCCAAACTCCGATGGATGGCCATAGTGTTCTACGTGCCATTTGTACTCACGGCTACCCTCTATATACATCGAACGGGCCATCCAGTCACCTGAGCCTTCCACGCATTGCGGCCCCCAGTGGGCCCAGATACCAAACTTTGCATCGCGGAACCAGGCTGGTGTCTGGTGTCGCTCAAGCGATTCCCATGTAGGTTCAAACTGTCCCGTCTGCATCTGCTCATGCGCATCACTTACGGGCACCTCAAACTTCTGTGCAGCCATCGTTGCCATCCAGCAACAGGTCACTATCACTATACATATTCTTTTCATACTAAGAACTGGCTTTATCTTCTAAATTCTCCATAATCAAAAATTTATTTGCAAAGATACTTATTATTCCCTGTTTTTTCGTATATTTGCAGCCATATTTAGGATAGTTTATGAGAAAGGCTTCATTGATTCTACTTTTGTTGTTCCTGTCGTTCGATGCCCAGGCGCAGGTGGTGTGGTTCGACGGCGAGCATCCGATTACCTATAGCGTACCGAAGCAGATGGAGCCCGTGGTGCAGGTCGCGCTTGACATGTGGAAGGACGATATGCGGCAGGTGACGGGCCTGATGCCTATGGCTTCTGCAAAGCCTGTCGTCAAAGTGGTGCAGGGTAAGGGCGTAGCCGACGGCTTCCGTATTGACGTCAAGGGCGGACAGATTATCATTGAGGGCAACAATGGACGTGGCATGGCCTACGGCCTGTTGGAACTCTCACGGATGGCAGGCGTGTCGCCGTGGATTTGGTGGGGTGATGTGGTGCCGGAGCGGAAAACCCGCCTGACGATCGACAACGACTATATGACCGAGCAGCAGCCCAGTGTGGCGTATCGCGGCATCTTCCTGAATGATGAGGACTGGAGCTTGCGCCCGTGGAGCCACGCCTTTGAGTCAGGCCCGGAAGGTCAGATAGGCCCTAAGACCTATCGTAAGCTATTCGAACTCCTTCTGCGTCTTCGTGCCAATGCCATCTGGCCAGCCATGCACGAGGGAACGGTGGCCTTCTTCCAGACACCTGGGGCCAAGGTGATGGCCGACAGCTGTAATATCGTGATAGGCACCTCCCATTGTGAACCGCTATTGCGGAATAATGTCGGCGAGTGGGATGTCAAAGAGAGGGGCGCCTTTAACTACCGTCATAATCGCGAGGCCGTTCAACGCTATTGGATAGAGCGACTTCAGGCAGTGAAGGGGTCGAAGAACAATATGTTCACCATCGGCATGCGGGGCATCCACGACAGTTCGATGGAAGGCTATCAGACGGAGCAGGAGAAGTTTGAAGGGTTGCAGCAGGTCATTGATGATCAGCAGGAACTGATTCGGAAATACATCGGTGATCCGGCTCGGCAAATGCAGCTTTTCGTGCCTTACAAAGAGGTGCTGCAGCTGTATGAGAAGGGCTTGCAGGTGCCTGACTATGTGACGCTGATGTGGTGTGACGACAACTACGGTTATCTGACGCGCCTTTCTGATACGCAGGAACAGCTACGTCAGGGTGGTGGCGGTATTTATTACCATCTGAGCTATTGGGGCCGTCCGCACGACTATCTTTGGCTCACGACGACGCAGCCAGGCCTGATCTACACGGAGATGAAGGCTGCCTATGACCACAACTGCCGTAAATTGTGGATTGCGAATGTACACGATCCGAAGGTGGCGGCCTATGATTTGGAGTTCTTCATGGATATGGCATGGAACATCAATAGTATCTCGCCCTCCGCCATTCATCAGCATCTGGAACGCTGGCTATGCACGCAGTTCGGTGAGGTGGCTGGCAAACGGATTTTTCCTGCCATGCAGGAATACTATCGTCTCTGTGCCATCCGAAAGCCGGAGTTTATGGGATGGACACAAGTGGAACTCGACAAGAAGGTGTATCCCCGAGGCTTGTCTACGGTGACAGCCGTTCCCATGACACCTCAGGAGGCTGCGGTCCGCCTCGCTGATTTCGAACGCATCAAGGCCATCGTTGCCAACAGTCGTCATCTGATTCGCCCGCAGTTAAAGGATGCCTTTTTTGCCGCTGTCGAGTACCCCGTCTATGCCGCTGCGGCTATGAGCCGTAAGATACTCAGCGACTCAATTGAGAGCCATCGTGCCTATGAGGAGATACAGGCGCTGACTAGACAATACAACGACATGCAGAATGGCAAGTGGCGAGGACTGATGGATGCTGCACCACGCAGATTACCAGTGTTTTACGATGTCAACGCTAAACTGCTAGGTGAATATGCAGATACCGTCATCTTCTGTAATGCCTGCGATTACACAGAGGCTTCGACGGGTTGTCAGCCTATCCAGATGCTGGGGCATTCGATGAATGCTGTCGTTATTCCCAAGGGTGGTGAATTGACATTCCGTTTTGAGGTTCGTCAGGCATCTGAAACCATGCTCATGACAGCTATGATACCCACGCAGCCATACGATAAGGGTGACCTGCGCTACACTGTTCAGATGGATGATGCGGCTCCTGTCATCTTCTCGTTGAAGGAACCATTCCGATCAGAGACCTGGAAGCAGAATGTCTTATGCGGTCAGGCGCTGAAGTCAGCCACGATATCATTATCGAAAGGCTGGCATACACTGAGGCTAAAAGCCCTTGATGACCATGTCATCGCCGATCAGTGGATCATCAAGAACCTATAAATAAGTATATCAAGTAAATCAACAAAAAACTACAGTTATGAGACAGAAAAAGATTCTCTCCGTGATTATGGCAGCCATGCTGCTTAGCCTGATGCCTTATACAGCTGATGCACAGGGCGCAGACATCAACAGTCGTGACCTTCGCGGCAAAGTGATATATCAGGATGAAGAAGTGGTGTTCCGCCAGCTTGACGAGCATACATGGATCGGTAACGGACATCGGTGTTATAACGAGTCCCTTTACCTTGTTGAGGGTAAAGACCGCGCCATTCTGATTGATGCAGGGACACGCATACCAGAACTAGACAAGATTGTGGCTAAGATCACTTCCAAGCCCGTCACCATGATGCTAACCCATGCCCACGGCGACCATGCGGGTGGGGTAGGGCCTTTTCCTGAAGTCTATCTGAATGCAGGTGACTTGCCTATCGTCCCGAACAATATGCGTAACTACAAGGGACAGATCCGATATCTTAACGACGGCCAGGTGATTGATCTTGGCGGACGTGAGATAGAGGTCATCTTTACGCCTGGTCATACGGCCGGAAGCACGACGTTCTTCGACAAGGCTAGGCATTATGGATTCAGTGGCGATGCTTTTGGATCGACCAACCTGCTGGTATTCACCAACCTCTCGACCGAGATGTACACAGCCGAGCGGATTGAGAACTATATGAAGAAGCATGACATCCATTTCCTTTTCCCTGGTCATTATAGCGGTGATAATCTGGAGACGCTCCAGCGGGTTACAGACATCAAGACCATGTGCCGTGAGATACTCGATGGTCAGCGCAAGCCTTCTGTCAGCAATGGCAACAACGGAGGCAATGACATGATGGTCGACGACAAAGGCGTCCGTATAAACTTCAGTAGCAGGTCCGGAATGAAATGATACAGCAAGTCGAAATAACCCTAAGACCGAAGTCTCGCGGTTTCCATCTGGTGACAAGCGAGATCTTGAGTCAGCTGCCTAAGTTGCCTGCGTCAGGCCTCATCAACATTTTCTGCAAGCATACGAGTTGTGGACTGAGCATCAATGAGAATGCTGATCCGGATGTGCGTGTAGATATGGAAACCATCTTCAACCGCTTAGTGCCCGAGAACCGCCCTGAATATGAGCATACCTTGGAAGGGGCAGACGACATGCCAGCTCATGCCAAATCTACTTTGAGCGGCGTTAGCCTGACCATCCCCATCACCAACGGCCGTTTGAACATGGGAACCTGGCAAGGCATCTACTTTTGCGAGTATAGGAATTATGGTGGGGCTAGAAAACTGGTCGTAACAATCATAGGAGAGTAATCAAGCATAAGGGGACGGTTCTTTCAAACATTCGGGGACGGTTCTTCCTGTTTGACCCGCTGCGCCGTCAGCGGTATCAGTCAAACAAAAAAGAACCGTCCCCGAGTGTTTGATAATCCTAAATTCAATCAAAAGTACTTAAGTTTCCGATTATAATTTCTCCAAATATGCCCAAGTCAATCCTGATCCGACTTCCTCGCTCTTGTAAGGTTTAAACCCTTCACGCAGATAGAATTCATACGGAGGTCTTATTTGCTTACACTTACAGAGCCAGACACGGCTATCATCCCAAACACGGATTCACCTTATAATCGCGTACAGAGACAATCTCCACATGATGATGTTCTGCCGCTCCTTTGGCAAAAGCCTCAGCCAACAATTCTGTATTACCGCCCTTACGTGGGCTTCCAGATAAAATCAATATATTCATTCTTAATCAGATAACGGTAATGCCTATTATTTTCGTCACTCCTTCTATGTTGTTCCAGCAGGAATGTGGAATGCGTCCTTCAACAAGAATGACTTCGTCCTTATGGATTATCACCTCTTCGTCCCCCAGCAGGATTTTTGCCTCGCCCTCTGTTACGATGAATAGGTGACCTTTTACTTAAAAATCATGTGCAAAAGTACAAAAATGCAGCATCTTCGCCAAATATCTGGGATAATCTGCGTAATTCTGTGACGAGTGATATCATATCTCAATCGTTTCGCCCTCTCTGCTGATCTCCCAGAAAGGAATACTTTTTTCATCTGTGAATTCCTTCATACGCCATGAGGATTCGAAGCCGCTGGCTACGAAGTGCATGGGAACAAAGAGTCCGACCTTAAATCTTTCTACGAATTGTCGAGCTCCAAGGGTATAGCCGTTGCCAATGCGCCCATCTACAGGGAACATCACCACATCGAAGCTATCAGTAATCTTGCGGATGTCCTTCAATTCGCCCAGGTACTGCTTCTCATGGGCTATAGGGTCAATGTCCTCATCGAATTCCTCACTATAGATAGTTTCACCTGGTACTGCTTCAGGCAGGAATCGCGCATACCAGTTATTTAAGTCCCCGGCATGGAAGATTCGATGACTTTCAATCTCAATAATCCAAGAAACACCACTGTCTGTACTGCCTAATGCCCAAACGGAGATAGTGCCGTCAGACCATGTGCCACCCTTGG
>Ga0310690_10008848_pt1 | contig 12706 bp, 9 predicted proteins | sample AusTroGonzalo_MG_2_FD_207661 | JGI IMG/M metagenome (GOLD analysis project Ga0310690, IMG submission 207661) | Bovine rumen microbial communities from tropical cattle in Woodstock, Queensland, Australia - Gonzalo_04 (v2) (version 2) | ecosystem: Host-associated > Mammals > Digestive system >...
TAGGTATTTTTGTGGCTATTATTCTCGCTACAGGGATGGCTTTCCTTTTCGAAATGAAGGCAGACCGTGAGTTTGCCATTTTAAATCAGGTGAATGACGAAGAACCTGTCATAGTGATTCGTAACGAACATCTCCAGCAGATACCCAAAAGTGAGGTGGTAGTTGGGGATATCGTGAAAATCTCAACGGGTGATGAGATTCCTGCTGATGGGATATTATTGGAAGCGACCGCCATGCATGTTGACGAGTCGACGCTAACAGGAGAACCCATCTGTCATAAAAGTGTGGATGAAAGGAATTTTGATGCAGAAGCGACTTTTCCCACCAACCAAGTGCTTCGTGGAACGAAGGTACAGGAAGGACATGGTGTCTTCCGCGTGAAAGCCGTGGGTGATGCCACTGAGAATGGAAAGGTTTATGAGGCTGCTCAAATTGATGATAGTGTGAAAACTCCTCTGACCGAACAACTCGACCGATTAGGGAAGTTGGTTGCAAAGTCCAGTTATATTATTGCTGCTCTTGTTGTAGTAGGTCGTATTTTGATGTACTTCATTTATAATGATTTTGAGTGGCTACACTTTGTGGCTTACCTGTTACAGACGGTGATGATTGCTGTTACCCTGATTGTCGTGGCAGTACCTGAAGGATTACCGATGGCGGTAACATTGAGTCTTGCCTATAGTATGCGACGTATGTTGAAGACACAAAATCTTGTGCGTAAGATGCATGCATGTGAGACAATGGGTGCCACCACTGTTATCTGCACAGATAAGACTGGTACGCTGACCCAGAATCAGATGCATGTCTATGAGACGATATTTGATTTGACATCGGACGATCATCGGAAAAAGGTATTTCAAGGTATAGCCGTGAATACTACCGCCATGTTGGATTTGACATCTGAATCACATCCAACTGTCATGGGAAACCCTACGGAAGGTGCTTTGTTACTATGGCTTTACGAACAGGGAATTGATGCTCAACGATTGAAAGACGAGGTAGAGGTGGAAGCAGAACTTCCTTTCTCCACAGAACGTAAAATGATGGCAGTTGTGGTTAGGACAGATGGAGAACGAATCTTATATGTTAAGGGTGCTCCTGAACTCGTCTATGCGTTGTCATCATTGTCGGATGCTGCCAGTCAACAAGTGCAAGAACAACTTTTGGCTTATCAGCGGAAAGGTATGCGGACATTAGGCCTTGCTTATCGAAATCTCAAAAATGATGAACAGCCGATACAGAAGAATCAGTTGGTGGTCAATGAGATGACTTTTCAGGGTGTTGTTGCAATCTCTGATCCTGTTCGTCCTGATGTACCGGCTGCTGTTCGTGAGTGTCTGGATGCAGGTATTGCCGTAAAGATTGTTACTGGTGATTCTCTGGCAACGGCTTGTGAGATAGGAAGACAAGTGGGGCTATGGACTTCTGAGGATAGTGATAGGAATATCATAACGGGTTCTGCTTTGGAAGCATTGAATGATGAGGAACTGAAAGCATGTGTGATGGATTTGAAAATCATTGCCCGTGCCCGTCCGATGGATAAGAAACGGTTGGTGGAAACCTTACAGTCAATAGGACAGGTCGTTGCGGTAACTGGTGATGGCACAAATGATGCTCCAGCATTGAAAACGGCCCATGTGGGACTTTCTATGGGTGACGGTACTGCTGTGGCAAAGGAGGCTTCTGACATTACTATTATTGATAATTCTTTCAGTAGTATTGGGCGTGCTGTTATGTGGGGACGTTCCCTATATCGTAATATCCAGCGTTTCATACTTTTCCAGTTGACTGTTAATGTGGCGGCATGTCTGATAGTATTGGCTGGTGCTTTTATAGGAACGGATGTTCCTTTGACGGTTACGCAAATGCTGTGGGTTAATCTGATTATGGATACTTTTGCTGCCATGGCACTTGCATCACTGCCCCCTTCTTCCTCTGTCATGAAAGAGAAACCCCGTCCTCGTCATGCTTTTATCATCAATCGTCAGATGGCACGGCAAATCGTCGGAGTAGGCATTGTGTTCTTTATCCTATTGTTGATATTATTGTTCCATTATGAGCACCAGGGATGGTCTCTCTATGAGCAAAGTATGTTCTTCACGATCTTTGTGATGCTCCAGTTCTGGAATATGTTTAATGCGCGTGCCTTCATGTCTGTAGACAGTGCTTTACGGTTGAAAGACTGTCGGGGCTTTTTGTTCATAGCCTTATTAGTGTTCTTCGGACAGATACTGATAGTTACCTTTGGAGGTTTGATGTTCAATGTAACACCGTTATATTGGTCTGACTGGATGTTAATTATAGGTGCTAGTTCCCTGGTGTTGTGGATAGGAGAAGGGATGCGTTGGATGAAAAAATACAAATAAAAGTAGGAGAAATACAGGAAAAAGTATTATCTTTGCACGTAGAATCTAAAACAAAAGTGATGAGAACAAATAAAATAGGTATCATGCTGACCTTAGGTTGTCTGCTAATAATGATGATAGCCTGTAGTGAAAAGAAAAAGAGTAATGACATCATTACTCAGCGGATGGAAGAACCCAAACCGCAGGAACCAGTCCGCTTACAGCCTTATACAGACGATAGGGATATACAGTGGATTGGTCGTGGTTACCATATCGCCATTCATCGTGAGTCCAGCGATTCTCTTCCGATGGTAAAAGATGAGATAGGACAGAAGTTTGTGGATAATGTGATAACCCTTGTTGTGTCTCGTCAGGACGGTTCTGTTTTCTATAATCATCAATTTACGAAGAAAGACTTTGATCGTTATATCGATGATGATTACCGTAAAACAGGAATATTGGAAGGTCTGGTCTTCGACAAGATAGATGGTGACTGGCTTGAGTTCGCAGCCAGCGTCAGCCATCCACAAACAGATGAGTATATCCCATTGGTCGTACGTCTTTCCCGAATGGGAGATATTGTCATGAAGCGCGATTCCGAGATGGATACCAACGCTAGCGAAGGACAAGAGAAAGAAGAGAAATCAGAGGAGAGCGATGACGATGTTTAATCGTTCTCGTATGTGCCATTAAATATGGATTTCCATTGTTGGATGAGAGTGTTCATATCTGGCATGATAATATCAGCCCCTTTTTCCAATAATACCTGATTGGGTAGAGGACCCGTGTTGACTGCGATAGTGAAACAACGGGCGGCAACGGCTGCCTGTACTCCTAATGGCGCGTTTTCTATGACGATAGTCTCCCATGGCTTCACATCAGTCTTTTGCATTCCTGCGATATAGGGATCGGGAGCAGGTTTTCCATGCTTCACATCAAAACTTGTTACCATCAGTTCGTGGTGTAGCAGTCCTTTGAAATCTGTTTCCAACTTATCTATTAGGGTGTGTTGACCACTACCGGTGACCACGCATATCTTGAGTCCGTCGGCCTTAATCAAACGCATGAGTTCTTCTACACCATTCATTTTAGGGGCAGGGGGACATTGACTGAAAGTGGCCACTTTAAGATGATAGATATGTTGTGCTTCTTCATCGCTGATTTCACGATGCCATTGCTGTCGGGCTTTCAGCTTGATAGTCTCCACACCTCTCATCCCTTCATATTGATAGGCTTCTTCCTCAGTCATGTCAATACCTATAGATGTCATTGTCTTATGCCAGGAATATGCATGGTTGGGCATGGAGTCGTAGATGACGCCGTCCATATCAAAAAGCACGGCTTTGGGACAAAGTTGTCCAAAGCCATGCTTTTCTAAGTATTTTTGTATGCTATCAGCCTTATTCATTCTTCAGGCGCTCCTTGATAGCCTTAGACTCTGCCTCATAACCTGGTTTATCGAGCAGGGAAAACATATTCTTCTTGTAGGCCTCTACACCAGGCTGGTTGAATGGGTTGACGCCCAGTACGTTGCCGCTGATGCCACAACCAATCTCGAAGAAGTAGATGAGTTGTCCGATATAATACTCGTTCAGCTTAGGAACACTGATACGGATATTGGGAACACCACCGTCCACATGAGCTAGACGTGTTCCGAGTTCAGCCATCTTGTTTACTTCGTCTACTCGTTTTCCTGCCAAGAAGTTCAAACCGTCCAGATTCTCATCGTCAGAAGGGAAGAGCAACTGTCTGTTGGGCTCTTCAATACTGATAACGGTTTCGAAGATAGTACGCTCGCCATCCTGAATCCATTGCCCCATTGAGTGTAGGTCGGTAGTGAAATCACAAGAAGCAGGGAAGATACCCTTCTTATCCTTACCTTCGGACTCTCCGTAAAGTTGTTTCCACCACTCAGAGATAAAGTGCAGTTTAGGCTGATAGTTCACCATAATCTCAATTTTCTTACCAGCACCATAGAGTCCATTACGGATAGCGGCATATTGAGCTGCAATATTCTCCTCGAAAGGAACGTCCATACCACATGCCTTCTCCATATCCTGAGCACCTTGTACCAGTTGCTTGATATCAAAACCTGCACAAGCGATAGGCAGTAAACCAACTGGTGTGAGTACTGAGAAACGTCCACCGACATTGTCGGGAATAATAAAACTCTTGTAACCTTCTTTATCGGCACAGGTACGTGCAGCACCGCGCTTAGCATCTGTTACTGCAACAATGACGTCTTTGGCAACCTCTTTACCCATTTGTGCTTCACACTGTTTCTTGAGCAGACGGAAAGTCAGCGCTGTCTCAGTCGTCGTACCAGACTTAGAGATATTAATGACACCGAATTTCTTGTCTTTCAAATACTCTGTCATCTCAGCGAGGTAATCCTCACCGATATTATTACCGGCAAACAGAATGGTTGGATTTTTCTTGTCTTGAATGAGCCATGCAAAAGAGTTACCTAAAGCCTCAATGACAGCACGGGCACCAAGGTAGGAACCGCCGATGCCGGCAACAACCACTACTTCACATTTCTCACGCAAGGTATTGGCAACAGCCTGAACCTCGTCCAAAAAAGCCGGTGTAATGCTGCTGGGTAGATGCAACCATCCCAGAAAATCATTTCCAGGACATGTGCCGTCTTCCAGCGACTGCTGGGCGGCTTTTACCTGAGGCTCAAAAGCCTCCACTGCTCCTGCCTTCAGGAAGCAGGACGCCTTTGTAATGTCAAGTTTGATGTTCTTCATAATTGATTTTATCTAAATGAGTCTGTTAATAATTTTATTTCAATTTGAGGGGATATCCGTTCATATAATATATTATAGACGGCATCGAGGATAGGCATGTTTACATGACAATGACGATTGATTTCCTTCATACACTTGGTACCAAAGTATCCCTCAGCAATCATTTCCATTTCTATCTGTGCCGATTTTACGGAATAACCCTTACCAATCATCGTACCAAAGGTGCGGTTGCGCGAGAAGTTGGAATAGCCTGTTACAAGTAAATCACCTAAATAAACGGAGTCAACGATATTGCGCTCAATAGGATGTACTACTTTCAGGAAACGCGCCATCTCCTGTATGGCATTTGCCATCAAAACGGCCTGAAAGTTGTCACCGAACTTCAATCCATTACAGATACCAGCAGCAATGGCATAAACATTTTTCAATACAGAGGAATATTCAATACCAATTACGTCAGTGGATGTCTTAGTCTTGATATAATCACTTGCTAAGACATCAGCAAAAGCCTGTGCTTTCTCGCGGTCTGCACATCCAACGGTCAAATAACTCAGTCGCTCTAATGCAACTTCTTCTGCATGAGAAGGTCCACCAATACAAGCAAGATTCTCGTATGGGACATCGTATACTTGATGAAAATACTCTGAACAAACGAGATTCTCATCGGGTACAATGCCTTTGATGGCTGTTACGATGAATTTGTCGCGCAGGCGGGTTTTAAGTTTCTTCAAGTGACTTTTCAGATATGGCGACGGAGTGACAAACACCAGTGTGTCATACTGTTGGGCAATTTTGTTGAGGTCAGAAGAGAAAAATATTTCATCAGTATTGAAACGGACACTCATCAAATATGCCGGATTATGGCCGAGTCGTTTGAAATCCTCTATACGATCGTCACGGCGCATATACCATCCGATGTGATGAGTGTGTCTCACCACAATCTTGGCAATGGCTGTTGCCCAACTACCACCGCCAATGATGGCTATCTTTCCGCAGTCAAACATGTTATTGCATTTAGCCGTTGGCTGTTAGCTATTTGCTTTCTCGATCCATTGCTGTATCTCGTCAACACTAGGTTTGACGAGCTCGAGTTTGTATTTCTTGACGATGTCTCCAATCTTCTGCTGAAGACCTTGTGCCTTCTCGTCCTTGATATTGGCAATCAGATTGAAACCAGCCTTGCGTAATACTGGTACCCACTCTTCAGGAACACCGATCTCTGCCCATTCAGCAAGAGTAGATTGAGGAATCTTCTTTTCTGGCTTCATCTGAGGGAAGAACAATACTTCCTGAATGAATGTCTTACCCGTCATCAACATTACCAGACGATCGATACCGATACCGATACCAGATGTAGGAGGCATACCATATTGTAATGCACGAAGGAAATCCTGATCGATGATCATTGCTTCGTCGTCGCCCTTGTCTGCGAGTTTCATCTGCTCTACGAAACGCTCTTCCTGATCAATGGGGTCGTTCAACTCGGAGTAGGCATTTGCCAACTCTTTACCGTTGACCATCAGTTCAAAGCGCTCCGTAAGTCCAGTCTTAGAGCGATGCATCTTGGTGAGGGGACTCATTTCAACGGGATAGTCAGTGATGAAAGTGGGCTGGATAAAGGTTCCCTCACAGAACTCACCGAAGAGTTCATCAATGAGTTTTCCTTTGCCCATGGTTTCGTCCACTTCCATTCCTTTCTCCTTACAGAAAGCGCGAATCTCCTCTTCTGTCTTGCCATTGCAGTCGAAGCCCGTTTTCTCTTGAATAGCCTCGAGGATAGGCAGACGGCGATAAGGAGCCTTGAACGAAACGATATTGCCATCAATCTCGCGCTCAGGTTTGCCATTTACGGCAATACAAATGGTCTCAAGCAGTTTCTCGGTGAATGACATCATCCAATTGTAGTCCTTATACTGCACATAGAGTTCCATACAGGTGAACTCAGGGTTATGGTTACGGTCCATACCTTCGTTGCGGAAGTTCTTGCCAATCTCATAGACACCCTCGAAGCCACCAACGATGAGTCGTTTCAGATACAACTCAGTAGCGATACGCATATACATGTCTTGGTCGAGGGCATTGAAATGGGTAATGAACGGACGAGCCGAAGCACCACCGGCAATCATCTGTAAAGTGGGTGTCTCTACTTCGGTATAACCAGCCTCGTCGAGCACTTTTCTTAAAGTACGAATTACTGTAGCACGCTGCAGGAAGGTATCCTTCACACCATCGTTCACTACGAGATCTACATAGCGCTGGCGATAGCGAAGTTCTGGGTCATCAAACTTATCGTATGCCACACCGTCCTTATATTTCACGATAGGCAGAGGTTTCAACGACTTGGAGAGCAAAGTCAGTTCCTGAGCATGAACGGAGATCTCTCCAGTTTGTGTACGGAATACAAAACCTTTAACACCAATGAAGTCGCCGATGTCAAGCAGGCGCTTAAAGACTTTGTTATATAAATCTTTATCCTCGCCGGGACAAAGGTCGTCACGGGAGATATAAACCTGAATTCTTCCTTTACTGTCCTGAATTTCTGCAAAACTGGCCTTACCCATCACACGACGACTCATCATACGTCCCGCGATACATACCTGACGCGGCTCATCCTCATCACGGAATGAGTCACGGATATCGGTGGAAAAGGCATTGGTAGGGTATTCGGCTGCGGGGTAGGGGTTAATACCCATTTGGCGCAACTCTTGCAGACTCTCACGTCTGCCAATCTCTTGTTCACTGAGTTCTAATACATTCATATAAATATATTCTATATCATTTTATGGATGCAAAGTTACACAATTTATCCGACACAATAGCCTTTTTAGGTATTTTTTTCATTTAACCTTCCTTCTCTACGTTAAATAATTGCTAAAATTATGAACAAATATTTGGTTGAATGAGGAAAACTTGCTATATTTGCCACATAATACTAATTTGTTTCATTTACATTCGATATTATTTCATGGAAGAAGACAAGATTAAAACAAGAGTAGTGGGAGTGGATATCAGCAATGAGCGTACGACATATGCGATTGTGGATATTCGCGGTAATATTATCGCTGAAGATAGTTTTGTAACAACAGACTATGAAGATATCAATAATTTTGTCTCGATGTTGTGCGAGAAAGTCTTGGAAATGGTTGAGGCTAATGGAGGATATGAGTCGATTCGTTCATTGGGTATCAGTTGTCCAAGTGCCAGTTTTATAACTGGTAATATCGTCAATGCTCCTAATCTTCCTTGGAAAGGAATTATTCCATTGGCAGCTATGGTTCGCGACAGGTTAGGACTTGCCGTCGCTTTGGCTAATGACGCCCATATTTCTGCTTTGGGTGAACATGCCTTTGGTTCTGCTCACGGTATGAAAGATTTTATCGTCATTAATATCGGTGTAGGATTAGGTAGTTGTTTCTTCTCTCGTGGACATGAACATCAGGGAAATGAGGGATTCGCAGGTGAATTCGGACATACATTCATAGAGCATGGTCGTACATGTGCATGTGGAAAAGAAGGATGTATGGAAGCATTTGTTGGAGCAAATGGTATAGTACGTACCGCCAAGGAACTGATGGAAGAATCTGATGCGCCTTCGTTGATGCGTAATGTGGAGAAATTATCTCCACGTATTATTGCGGAATTCTGTGATAAGGGTGATGAAATGGCGATAGAGGTGTTCCGTCGTACAGGTCATATCTTTGGTGTAGGTTTGGCAAATTATGCAAGTCTTATCAATCCAGAGGCTATTATCCTGACGGGTGGTATCTCTCACGCAGGAAAGTGGTTGGTAGAACCGACCCGTGAGACTTTCGAGAAACATGTATTTGGAAACATGAAAGGCAGGGTGAAGTTCTATGTTTCCAAACTTGATGACCGCGAACGTGACGTATTAGGTGCGAGTGCTCTTGCATGGGAGGTTCCTGAATATTCACTTTTCAAATAAATGAACGTAGATAGTATTAGGCAAATCATAGAGAGTAAACCTAATCTCAGTACCGCCCTCGGGATGGAGTTTATCTCCACACCCGAGGACGATACGTGTAAGGCACGTATGAAAGTTGATGAGCGCAATCGTCAGCCCTTTGGCTTTTTGAGTGGTGGTGCTTCTCTTGCCTTAGCCGAGAATGTGGCGGGAGTCGGATCTTCTGCATTATGCCCTGATTGTGCCTGTGTCGGTATAGAGGTCAGTGGCAGTCATGTTCAGGCTGTCAGTGAAGGCGATACCGTAACGGCTTATGCTCATTTGCAACATAAGGGAAGTACATTGCATGTCTGGAAGGTGGATATCAAGAACTCGATGGATGAATTGATATCTACCGTTCGGGTTACTAATTATATTATCAAACATCGTCAGTAGTATGTCGAGTTTCGCCCTTTTCCGTTTGCCGTACGAACAGCAGTGCACACTGATAGAGCAAACATCGGGTGAACCGCTCGAAGTGATGTCATGTGTGGAACTAAATGAGCAGCAAGGGTTTGTTATTGCTCCTTTTGCTCCGTCTTCAGAACGTCCGATCTTATTGATACGTCCTGATCGTGTGGTTCTCAATGTCGTTCCGCAAGACTTTCCTTCTTTTCCGCAGGGTGCCCTTTCATCTGATACCCGTGCAAATTATCATGTCGATTTCTTGAACTTTCACGCGCATCTTACCAATGGTGAGTTTTCCAAACTGGTTCTCTCACGTAGTATTGATGTGATGCGTGAGGAGAAAATATCCCCTGTAGAATTGTTCCAGCGCGCCTGTGAGCGTTATCCCCGCATGTTCATCTGTCTGGTCTCAGCCCCCCAGTGCGGTACATGGTTGACTGCTACACCTGAGATTCTGTTGGATGGCAAAGAACAGCAATGGCAGACGGTAGCCTTGGCGGGTACGATGCCTTATGAAGAAGGAGTTCGATGGAGTGATAAAAATATACAGGAACAGCGTTATGTGGCTACCTACTTGACGGAGCAGTTAGAGAAATTTACCAGTCATTTCACGGAAGAAGGACCAAAGACTGTACGTGCTGGACATCTCGCCCATCTCAGGAGCGACTTCCGTTTCACTTTACCTGACCACGCAGCCATTGGCGACATCTTGCAGGCATTCCATCCCACACCTGCCGTCTGTGGATTACCAAAGCAGGAAGCTTTCCGTTTTATCTTACAGTATGAACATCATGACCGTTCGTACTATAGTGGTTTTATGGGACCATTGTTCGTTAAACAGCAAACCCATCTGTTTGTCACACTTCGTTGTATGCAGATCTTTGAAAACCATTATCGCCTCTATGCAGGTGGTGGTATTTTGAAAGACAGTCAGGAGGAACAGGAATGGCAGGAGACGGAAATCAAGTTAGACACCATGCGTAATATAATATATAATGTATAGCAATAAGGAAAACGTTAATATATTGACCGCGCTATTAGTGGCTCATGGAGTGCATCACGCAGTGGTTTGTCCGGGGAGTAGGAACTCCCCCATTGTACATAACCTCAACGAATGTCCTGAGATACAGTGCTATCCTGTGACCGATGAGCGTAGTGCGGGTTTCTATGCCTTGGGCATGACACAGGCGTTGAATGAGCCGGTCGTGGTATGTGTCACCAGTGGTACTGCCTTGCTTAATCTGGCTCCTGCCGTTGCAGAAGCCTATTATCAGCAACGACCGTTAATCGTTGTCTCTGCCGACCGTCCCCCACAGTGGATTGACCAACTCGACGGACAGACGCTTCCGCAACCTGATGCGTTAGGTCGCTTTGTACGCAAAGCCGTTTCACTGCCCGAGCCTCATCATGATGAGGAACGCTGGTATTGCAATCGTTTGGTGAACGAAGCGTTGATTGTTCGTCATGCCCCTGTCCATATCAATGTACCCATTACTGAACCATTATTTGACTTTACGGTTGCAGAACTTCCTAAGGAACGGAAGTTAGAACTATTGCCTGCTGATATGCCGTCGCACACGCTGAGTCATGTATGTCGGATGTTCATGCAGTCAAAGCGCCCAATGTTAATTTGCGGTCAACCGATGAATCCGAATTTGGATGAGGCTGTCAGTCTGGTACAGGATGATGAACGTTATGTCCCTGATTTCGTTCTGTATATCGGTGGCTCTATTGTCAGCAAACGGGTGAAACGCTTCCTGCGGAAAGCAAAAGAGACATGGGCTGTTAACTGGACGGGCGAGGTGAATGATACGTTCATGAATCTGACCCATGTCGTACAGGGTGATGGTGATGTACTTACCGACCAGATTCGTTTTATGTTGGAACAACAGCCGCATCCCTTTGTACAACTATGGGAAGAGTTGCTGATGCGGGTCCGCCAGCATGCTGCAGATTATACACCCGCCTATTCCGAGATGGCTACAGTGAAACACTTCGAATCGCAGCTCTTACCACTCACCAGTCACCAGTCACCGTTCATGATTCATTATGCCAATAGCACTTCCATCCGTTTGGCGAATATCTATGCTCACCATCCTGTGTATTGTAACCGGGGTGTGAATGGTATTGACGGTTCTTTATCAACGGCAGCAGGTTTTTCTTGTGTTGTTGACGAGAAGGTGTTTTGTGTGATTGGTGACCTGAGTTTCTTCTACGACCAGAATGCACTATGGAATCAGAACCTGCGAGGTAATTTCCGTATTCTGTTGCTGAACAATGGTAAAGGAGGCATCTTCAATCTATTGAAAGGCCTGGAGCAGAGTCCTGCACGCGATCAGTTTGTTGCTGCTGCCCATCATACGTCTGCCGAGGGTATCTGTCGTCAGAACGATGTCGTCTATCTGAAGGCAACGAATATGGAAGAGATGCAGAAGGGTGTGGATGACTTGTTGACTATAGATAGTGAGCGCCCCGTACTTCTCGAAGTATTTACAGATGCTTCAGAGGATGAGTGCGTATATAAGGACTATTATATAAAATTGAAGAATTAAAGAGTTGAAAAATTGAAGTATATGAGAGAGTGGAAGAAAATAAGAGATTTTGAAGAGATACTTTTCGAGAAGTATAACGGGATTGCGAAGATAACCATCAATCGCCCGCGTTATCGTAACGCCTTCACGCCTAAGACGACGTTGGAACTGAGTCAGGCGTTTGCTGCCTGCCGTGAGATGCAGGACATCCGTGTGGTATTGCTGACGGGAGCAGGTGACAAGGCGTTCTGTTCGGGAGGTGATATGCACGTGAAGGGTCGTGGTGGTTATGTCGACGATGATGGTGTGCCCCGTCTGAGTGTGCTCGACGTACAGATGCAGATTCGTCGACTGCCTAAGCCCGTCATCGCAATGGTCAACGGCTATGCCATCGGTGGTGGTCATGTGTTGCATCTGGTGTGCGACCTAACGATAGCCTCTGATAATGCAATCTTCGGACAGACAGGTCCTAAGGTCGGCTCGTTCGATGCCGGTTTCGGTAGCAGTTACTTGGCTCGCATCGTCGGACAGAAGAAAGCGCGCGAGATATGGTTCCTCTGTCGTCAGTATTCTGCCAAAGAGGCGTTGGAGATGGGTATGGTGAACAAGGTGGTGCCTTTCGACCAACTGGAAGACGAGTGTGTCGCATGGGCAGAGGAGATGATGGAGCGTTCGCCCATTGCCTTGCGCATGATCAAGGCAGGACTG
>Ga0310690_10008849_pt1 | contig 12706 bp, 10 predicted proteins | sample AusTroGonzalo_MG_2_FD_207661 | JGI IMG/M metagenome (GOLD analysis project Ga0310690, IMG submission 207661) | Bovine rumen microbial communities from tropical cattle in Woodstock, Queensland, Australia - Gonzalo_04 (v2) (version 2) | ecosystem: Host-associated > Mammals > Digestive system >...
TGGAGGCATGTACCTTCATTTTTTCGTATTCCTCATCGGTGAAGCGTCCGGGCTTGCGGAGTATGGCGTCATCGACGGCTATTTTTCCGAGGTCGTGCATAGGTGCGGCTTTTATGATGTTGCGGCAGAAGTCCTCGGAGAGCACTATGGTGCCGGAGCTATTCATCTCCTCGATGAGTATACGCACCACCTCACTGGTGCGGCGGATATGACCGCCGGTGGAGTTGTCGCGGCTCTCGACCATAGTTGCCATGCCGAGGATGAGCTTATCGTGCATTTCCTCGATGTGGGCAGTCTTTTTGGAGACCTCGCTGCGGAGGTCGAAGTTATAGCGGTTTATGAGGGAGATATACTTCTGGTTACGGGTATCGTCTGTGATAAAGAACTGATAGCCGCGGTTGCGTCTGCCATCGTGGAGGTAGTTTATATCTATGAGGAGGTACCTGTCGTCAACGGGGAAGGAGATCTTGTCGTTTTTTTCGTCTTTCCTGAAATCGTCCAGCCACTTGCAGACTGTCTCCTTGAACTTCGGGTTGTCTGTTACCGACTTGTCCACGGGGAGCTCATTGAGCATGGGGATGAAGTTCTTTGCTGTCTGGTTGCTTCCGAGGTAGTTGTATTTCAGGTCGAAGGATACAAGACCGGTATCGCCGCTCTGGACGATAGAATCGATGCAGGTATCGGAGATGTCGTAAAGGTAAACGCGGTCGATGATGATGAGGTAGAATACCTGCGCTGCGACGTAGGTGGCAGGCAGCACATCTATGAATGCCGGGAAGATCTTTCCGCAGACATAGCTAGCAAAGGAAACGGCTGCCGGCATGATAAGCAGATAGATGATCTTGTTGGAGACGTCCTCTTTCTGGAAGTAGCTGTAAATCATTGCCGCAACGGTGAGGACGAAGTACACTGCCAGCATAATGTAGAACAGGGTATGTGCGAAGCCGTAAGTCTTTACGAGCCTTCCGGCGCCGTGATCCTTCGTGAAGCCTATGGAACGGTAGAAGTAGGAATTCTCATCGCCGGTGAGCATTGAGAGATACACCAGCGTACACAGCGCTATCAGGGAAATTATTTGCACCCGTTTGAGCTTTATATGGCACAGGCTGAAAACGCTCATCATGATGAAAAGCTCGAGGTAGCAGCCTCCGATGTATATTATCCTGTTGGCATTGAGGGCTCCCTCCAGAGTGTCCGACTGAGCAAGGAGCATATAGCCGAGGTTGGCGATAGGTATCAGGGTGAATATCAGTGTGAAGTGAACATTGAAGTGCTTATGCCAGCGCATGGCATAGAAGAGAGTGAGCACCAGCGATACGGCGAAGGTAGTCTCGTAATATAATGTCAGCATTTTTTCACCACCGTCTGTTGGAATGAACAGCAACAGGCAGCATATAGTCAATGCTGCCTGACGCTGGTAGTAAAGTAGTTACAGAATCGTCCGCTGAAAAGCACAGAGCCTTCAGCCCAGAGATTTCAGCTTCTTCTGGAGATCTATCATGTGATTACGGCAGGCTGTTATCTCGCCGGTATATTTGTTGAACCACTCAACATCGTTTTCCTCAGGAGTCTCCTGAAGGAGCACAGCCTGTACCAGTGCAGACTGTGAACGTGATCTTTTTCTTTCGATCTCCTCAATTGTCTGCATACATACTTTTATTTCCTTTTTCAGCTTTCGTTTTTCACCGCGAACGCTCATATCGTATATCCTCCTTAGTTTCCTTGTTTGTCAAGACCGCTGACGATTTCTCTGAGTTCGTCGTAGCCCTTGTCAAGACCGTCGAGAATGTCGTCCACAGCCTTTTTCAGGTCTTCCATTTTATTCGCCATCTGTTCGGGGTATTTGATAAGGCTGAAGGTTATCTCGTTAACGGCTTTTTGCTGTTCTTCAAAGCCGTTAAGCAGAAAGGCGAAGGAATTTGCGCTGCTCATGTAGCTTATTATCATTGAATAGCGGGTATCGTGACCGCCCTCGGCGTTGAGGTAGCCTTCTATCTCGCCGGAGACGTGTCCCAGCTCAGTGTTGTACTGCCGCCGGTAGGTCTTCTGGACTTGTTTTCTTTCGTCGATGTAAAGACCGATGAATACAAGCAGGGCAATGAATGTAATGATCAGGAGTATTATAGCTCTAATCATTTTCCTTTTCATTATCGCTTCCTGATTCAACTGTTTCCACCTCTTTTTCTGCGTCTGTTTCTGCTTCCGGAGCATCGTGTGGGACCTCCTCAGCGGTCAGGTCCTCCCCGGTATCATTTTCTTCCGGAGGGGTGTCCTCCGTGGGAGGCTGTTCCTCTTTCTCCGCGCCGGACTGTTCTTCCTTTTCCGGTGGAGCTTCACCGAAGTGCTCGGCGGCGAGGCGTTCCTTTTCCCTGTCGATAGCCTCGCGGATAAGGCGCTCTCTGTCGTCGCCGGGGGATTTTTCCTTTATGGATTGGAAGCTTATCTGCGCGATGGTCCTCACCTCATAAAGAGCTATGAGGGCTATGGGGATTATCACGAATATGAGCAGGAGCTTCCTGCCGTCTGCGAAGGAATTCAGCCAGTGGAAAAATCTTGATTTGCCCACATATCTGCCGATGAGCTGATCCTCCCTCACAGCTTTTTTGTCGGGGACCGGATTGGCGTCGCCCTTGGTAACGAAGGAGCCGTCGCTGTTTACGGAGACTATTCGGTGGGTGACCACCAGTCCCCGGACGTCCTCCTCTTCGGAATAGTAAGTGATTATGTCGCCCTCGCGGAGCTCGGAGGGCTCAGTCTTTGAGACGAGTATGTAATCGCCCACCCTTATGGAGGGCTCCATGCTGCCGGTAACTACCCTGAACATACTCTTTCCGAATACGTTCACAGCCTTTCCCTTTGAAGCGCAGACCAGCGCGTAGACCGTGAAGGCTGCAAGGGCGGCGATAAGCACAGTAAGAGCGATGTTTACAGCTCTGATGATCCTGCTTTTATAATTGCTGAAGAGACTGCTGATGTTCACTATGATCCCTCGCTGCTGTAATTTCGCTTGATCTCAGCGATACGTCGTTTTATGCGTTCAATGCGGCTTACATGGTAGGTGCGGTAGAGCTCATTGATATACTTTGTATGAGCAGCCTGTTCCTCAGCCGTCCTTACGGGAGGCTTATATACAGGCAGAGGCTTGCCGCGGCTCTCCTTGCGTTTACGCTTCTTGAATTTATAATCGGCTATCTTACGCATAAAGCGGTACTTGAAGGTCTGGGCGTATTTCTTGTAGTAGAACTCCATTTCGTTGTGCTTTTTCTTTTCCTCTTCCCTGAGACGCTTCTTTTCGGCGATAGCAGCACGCTTCGCCTTGAAGTCGGGACGGTCTGTGTCCTCGGGGATGATACCGAAGACCATAGCGAGGATATATCTGATGAGCCTTGGAATGGCGAAGAACGGGTTCTTCGTGTATTCACGGCGTATCTCCTTGAAGGATTTGCTCTCGAAATACTGGCGTTCCGCTTTGAGGCGCTGAGCGCGTTCCTTTTCCTGACGCTCCTTTTCCCGTTTCTGCTGTTCCAGCTTCAGGCGGGCTGCGACCTCTCTCGGATCCTCGAATTCAGCCTCGCCCTCCTCGGATCTCTCCTCCATAGCGGCTTTGGCTTCTTCGATCTCGGCGTCGGTGACGGAGTTGTAAGCCTGCTGTTTTTCCAGTTCTTCCTTGATCTCTTCGCCTCTGAGCTGTTCGAGGTTGATTCCCTCTGCGTCACCAAGCTCGCTGCGGACGAGGTGCTTCTCCTCCTCCAGACGGGCACGTTCGGCGGCGATCCGTTCTTCTTCCTCGCGCTTTATGCGCTCTTCCTCTTCGCGTTTACGCAGCTCTTCCAGACGGGCAAGGCGCTCCTCCTCCAGACGGGCGCGTTCCTTTTCGGCAGCCTCCTGTTCGGCGCGTTTCTTGGCGAGCATTTCCTGTAACTGGCGCTCCTCCTCCTCGCGCTGGAGGCGTATCCTTTCCAGCTCTGCCTGACGGGCTTCCTCTATGCGCTGAGCTTCCAGCTGACGCTGCTCCTCTTCGAGGCGCTGGCGTTCCTGTTCCTGACGGGCAATCTCACGCTTTTTGAGGTATTCCTTTTCGATGTCGATGACGGCGTTTATCTGCTCGTAGACCTGCGAAAGGTCGTCTGGGAGCTTTCTTATGAACTGGAGCTCTCCTCCTGAGGTGACATATCCGGCGGTAGTCTCAGAGGATACGCCGTAGTCGCTGGCGAGCTCCTTATCGAATTTCTTCACGAATTTCGGTGCAAGGGGCTTTGAGCGCTGAGTTTTCAGCTCCTCCAGCTTGGTTTTTTCGCTGCCGGTATAGGACCGGAACAGCAGGAAGTTGAGTATGATTATCTTATAGAAATCCTCGATGTAGTCCTGTTCGGGCTTCACCGCGGTATTTTCCACGTTTATCTCATAGCCCACCTTGTCGTAGCTCTCGATGTACTGCCATAGGGTGAGGCAGGCTTTCAGGTCAACGTTCTTCATAATGGCGTTGGTACGCATTACAGGAGGGCGGATGAAGGTATTGCCCAGAGTTTTGCACAGCTCCGAGCCCTTATAGCCCTCGATAGCCTTTTTCAGCTTTTCAACGCGCTGCCAGATAGTAACGCCGTTCTCGTCACGGGAGTCAAGGTCCTCGATAGTTTCCACCTTCAGCGAGACCTTCAGCTTACCGCCGGAGCCGTCGTCGATGTCGGTATCGTAGTCCATAGCCATTACCTTTTCGTCCTTGGCGACCTGCGCGAGCTTCTCGTATCTTGTATTTATGAAGATAAAGAGCCTGTCCACGAGGGTGTTGACGAATTTGTTCTCATAGGTCATAAGGCTTTCTTCCTTATGGACGTTGAGTATCTTTGAGGGAGTTATCTTGCCGGTCTTTTTGTCCACGCTCTGGATGTAGTCGGTGTGCTGGGCGAGGTGCTTGACCGATTCTATGGTTATCTTCTTTGAGAGGGCAATGGGGACTATCTCCTCCACGTCCTCGATAGTTTTTCGGGGATTTCTCATAAAATTATCAAGGTGGATGATACCGTTCTCGATAGCCTCCACCCATGATACGTCGATGACCTTTTCCATGATCTTGCGGTTCATGGCGAAGGTATTCCGGCTGGAGTGAATGAGCTCATCGAAGGAGTCGAACAGCTTATCTTCGCTGATAGTATCTATCAAGTCCTTGAATTCACCGTACCAACGGGCGTAAGGATTGCTCATTCATTTCACCTGCCGTTCAGGAACGAATCATCAGAAGAGCTTCTGGAGTCTTTCGAGGTAAGCTATGGATTCGTTCATTTTATTTTTTCCGAAGGATTTGTTTATGTATACGCAAAGCTCGCGGAGCTCTTCACGGAGCATCGCAAGGTTGAGGGCTTCAAACTTTCTGAATATCTTGGTAGCGAGAACGTAGTCGATACCGTCAAGCTCTTCGCCTCCGCAGGCGACGTAGACTGGCACGAACAGGTTCATCTGCTTGAGGATACGGTTACCGAAGGCAACTCTGAGCTTTTCGATTACCCAGAGGTCAAGCTGCTGTATCTTCTTGAGGTTCTCCTGAGAGATAGGGTACTTGTCGAAAGCTTCCTTGAAGAGCTTATCGAGGTAATCGAAGCCCACGTTGAGGGGAGGAGTATCAGGAGCGTCAAAGGGAACGCCCTTGGCGTCGAGGTTGATAGGCTGGGCACGGTCGTACACCTTATCGGAGATAGCAAAGGTAGAGTCATCGTTGTTGGCGGTACCGATGTACCAGATATTCTGGGGGATGACTATCTTGCCCTTGTCCAGCTTGACAGGGTCGGTGCTCCAAGAGTTGGGAACTATGTCCAGAGCCCACTCGTCTGCGTTAGGCATTTCGAGAATGGAGAGCATTTCCGCGAAGTAATACTCGACACGGGCGATATTCATCTCATCGAGAAGGATGAGGTTTATATCGTTGTTGTAGTTTGAGGAGTATATCCTCTTGAGAACTTCAGTTTCGTTGAAGTTCTTGGTGAATTCGTTGAAGTATCCGAAGAGCTCGGTACGGTCACGCCATGAAGGCTGTACCGAGGCAATAGTGGTATCGTGCTGGAGGAACTTACCGAAGGAGTAGGGGAGCGAAGTTTTACCGGTACCGGAAATACCCTGGAGGATAATGAGCTTTGTGGAAGCCATACCAGCTATGAAAAGGCGTATGGTCTTGGGCTCATAGTAGAGGTGCATACGCGAGCAGGCGAAGTTTCTGTACCTGTCGCAGAGCTCCTCGAGGGTAAAGGTATTGTCGTATTCCGGGGGAGTATAGGTCTTGTAGAAGTTGTCCACTTCGATGAGCTTTGAGAAACGCTGCTCCGTGGTCTGAACGACGCCGTCGGCAGACGGGGCTGCGGGAACTTCTCCGCCCTCGCCCTGCTGGACCTCCTCTCCGCCTGCACCGCTGAGCGCAAGAGCGCCGCTGCCAGAGGGAAGACCTATCTGAGCGACCTTCATAGCCATGATCTCATCTTTTTCCTTAGCCATTTTCAGCACCTGACGCTGGAGCGCCGAGATCTCCTCAAGGAGGTCCTCGTTACTGACGATAGAGTGTCTGAAGCGTATGTACTTACGTATGCCCAGAAATATAATGAGCGCGATGAGAACGTATATCGCGGCGACTATAACGATAGACAGTATGGTGAGTATCCAGCTGAGGGCTCCCATACCCGCGGTATGCTGCTTGAAAATCGCTATGTAATTTTTTATGTTGAAGACTTGTTTAAAGCCGTTTTTGAGTCCGTTGAATATCTCGGAATAGCCTTTGAGCATTTCAGAGATGAACGCAAAAAACCATTTCAGAAAATCATTCATAGTCTGCTCCAGTCATATCCGCGGCGGTGAGGGGATCTTCCCTCAGCCGCATGGAAGTTTATTCGTCTGTTTTTCCGGAAATAATGCTTTCGGCAGTATCCGCAGCGCTTTCTGCGGTCTTGGCAGCCTCATCGGCTGCGGCGGTGATGTCCTGCTTTATATCTCCGGCAGCTTCTGAGGTCTTTTCCGCAGCCTCAGTGAGCTTTTCGCCGGCTTCGGTGACGGTCTCCTCAGCCTTTTCGGCAGTTTTGGAAACGGCGTCCTTGACCTCTGCTGCTGTATCGGCAGTCTTTTCAGCGGCTCCGGCAGCAACTTCGCCGGCTGCCTCCGCCTTTTTCTGCTCGGCGAGGTATTCCTCGATAGCGCGGCGTTTGATCTCCCCCTCGTCGATCTCCTCCTTTTCGGGCTTTCTGACCTCGATGATGGTAACGATGAACTTATAGAGCTCGAACAGGAAGAACAGAGCCATAGGGATGATTATGCAGATGAAGAAGCCTCGCTTGGTCTTGAGGAAATCGACTACCTTTCCGAAGCCTGCAATCCTGCCTTTGGTCCATTTGCCGATGATGTCGCCGGTGTATACCGGTACGGTATCCTCGATGCCGTTGTTATCGCCCTTGGTGATGAAGCTTATATTGCCGTTTTCGTTCTTTACCTCAGTGATTCGGTGGGTATTCTTCACGCGCTGACCGTCGATAATGGTCCAGAAGGTGATGACGTCGCCCTTTTCAAGCTTGTTTACGTCGTTTACCTCTTTGCAGATTATCATGTCGCCCTTCTTGAAGGTAGGCTTCATGGAGTTGGATTCAACGGTAAGGGGCATATATCCGAAGAAATTGGAAATACCGTCGTTCTTTTCGGATGAGAATACGATGAGCGTGATGAGAAGCGCGAATATCAGCAGGATCCATGCTGCAATATTTACTATTATCTTAGCTGCTTTTTTCATAAGTGTTATCTCCTTGATCTTATGTAGATTCTATGATCTTGAAATCCATTCCAAGTTTCATGGTTCCGCCGATTATGTCGTCGACGCAGTCGGGATCGTCGCCCTCAAGCCACATTACGATAGTGTATTTGTCCTTGGCGCCGGGAGCAAAGCTCTCGCGGGTGGAGTACATTACCTTAGTGGAGGAGGCGAATTCATAGTCGCAGTCGCTTTCCTTGCCTTCACCGCTGGATTTTGTCTTGCCGTAGAGAGCTTTTTCGCCGTTGATGTAAACAGCTACTCTCATAGCCTCGTCAACGTGTTTGGTGACGTTGTCGATAGTTATCTGGCGTTCGTAGGTAACGGTGTCGTCACCGGAGTTGATAAGGTAGAAGGTATAGGCGATGTAGTTCTCGCCGTTGTGGCTTCCGTTGACCTTATCCACATTTGCCGGGATGTCCTTGCCGCTGATATTGGTCATATCGTAGACTATATCCGCGTTCAGGACCGCTCTGGTCTTGCTGTATTCGGGAGTTTCCGAAAGGGTAAGTCCCTGATTTATCATATCGTACTTGCTTATCCTTACGGTGAAGCTTCCGAACTGATCGTAGAAATAGGATACCGCGTAGGCTATCGCCACAATGGCGATGAGCAGTACCACCAGCAGCGACAGCAGTCTCATGAGGACACTGTAACGCTTTACCTCTTTGGCGGTACGCCGGAGCGTAAGAACGTCGCGCATTTTGCCTTCGGCGGTGCGGTCATCCACGAAGACCTCCTGGACGTTCTGCTCGGGTTCTTTATTCTTTTTATCCTTCTTTTTCAATGTGCACCCTCCGTTCTGTCAGCCTGTGAACGGCGGAGCATTGCAGATGAAAGTGCAGTGCCGCTGACAGGTAATCATTCGTCGGATCTTCTTCTGACGTATCTTTCAGTTATGTATTTGCCGGCAAGAGGACCGGCGCAGTAAAGGCATTCAAATTCGTAGAGGCGTTCAGCCTGACGGGCATTCACGACGCCGTCCGCGACAGTTTCGCAGCCCATGTCGCTTACGAAGCCTATAATGGACTTAACAGCGCTGTCGGAGCGCTCGTCCCTGCCGATGTAGTTGGCTACCTCCGGGCTCAGCATAACGTAGTCCACGTTGAAATCGGCGAGCCTCATCATGGGACAGGCGCTTCCGCCGAAATCGGTGAGCATGAAGTGGAAGCCTCGGTTTCGCATATTTCTTATAGCGTCGGCAGCAGCACCGTCGGTCTCGGCGAGGAGCTTTTCAGAGAGCTCGAAGCACACCCTGTTGGTGGGAACATTGTACTTGGCGCAGTATTCCAGCGCCTTTTTCTCCGCCTTGGTCTCCTTCAGGAACCATATGGGCATATACACCGAGAGCCAGCCGTAGTTCAGCTCACGCTCGGTGAAGGTGTTGCAGGCTTCAAGCGCCTGAACGAATTCAAGGGCGAAAAGGTTTATGCACTGCACCGACATCTCAGCCACCTCGCGGTAGGCGTCGGGGAGCATAACACCAAGCCCGGGAGAATTCAGCCGCGTCTGGGACTGATAGAACGAGGTATTGCCGCCTGAGATCTCCCTGATAGCGCGGTAATGAAGCTCAACGGCTCTTACGCCGTCGACGTTTAAAGGCTGTTCAGGCTTATTCATGGCACACCTCCCAAAAGCGGATATAATTTATCAATATAATTATAACACACCTAACAGATGTTGTCAATGAATAAAACATGAACAAAACTTGTGAAAACCGCCGATTTTTCGTGGCGGATATTGTGCATAGGGCAATTCGCACAAATGTTAAGGCGGATTTTTGTAATGCGGAATTGGAGCCCCTCCAAAAAACATCTTTTACAAATTACGCATTCCGAATTCCACATTCAAAATGCTCCGGCGAGGTCGTTACCCCTATATAATAGTATAGGGCAAAAGGGGAGGGAACAAGTGCGGCGAAAACAGTTGAAATATTACAAGATGTATAACCGAAAGTTAATTCAACAAATCCGAGATGTAAAATATCACCAATGAGAATTACGCTATTTGGTCGTTTTAACGATTTTGAAGAAAAATGGTGTCAATTTCTGAAACTATATTGACAAACCGGAAATTTTAGTGTATACTCTAAATATAAACAGAACGTAATATTTCACACACACCTTAATTTGAGCTCACGGCGGCTCAGAACAATAGCCGGAATACTTAATGAAGGGGTAATGATTTATGAAAAAAACTACTAAGAAAAACTCGACCACAAGAAAGTTATTGCCTGCTTTCGCTATGTTAGCTGTTTCGGCTGTAACTCTCTCGACCTCAACCTACGCTTGGTTCACCATGAATAAGGATGTAAGCGTTACAGGCTTGCAGACAACCGCAAGAGCGGAAGAAGGTATTGTAATCGCTGCATATAATGCAGGAACAGGCGAAGCGGCAGGTACGTATGTTGCTCCGGGAGCAGCTGATTTTGCTAATACAGACCAAGCATATAACGCTAATAGCACACAGACGCTGTTGCCTACATTTACTGTTAATGCTGGAACATGGTATCACCACACTAGCTTGAAATCGAATGATGGTCAAGCGTATGCTGATGGAGCGGCTACAGTTGTTACAAACGGCACAAATGGTGATTACTATTATGAGTTGAACAAATTCCAGATTAAAGCTTCTGGTACAAGCACAACATCTTTACCTGTTTACGTTAAGGACGTTGAAGTTCAATCCAGAACAGGCACAGCAGTTCAGAATTATGATCCATGCCTTAGAATACTTATAAAGTCGGGATCTAATGTATTAATATTCGATGGAACCGGCCAGAGAACAGATACTGAAAACCTTTTGGGTAATTCATCAAATGGAACAATTACTCTTACTCAGGAAAACAAGCTTGCTGCTAAGATAATTAACGGTGCAACGACTACACCAACTGATGTTGAAATTTATATGTACTATGACGGTGAAGACGCTGCTTGTATGTCCGATAACATTGATGCATTCACAGCTATTAATGTAAATGTAACATTTACAACGGAAACACCGGCTAGCTAAAGACAATAAGCTTTAATGGTTAACATTTCCGTTTGGTGAGAGTTCGGGGGAACTTTATGAAATCAGTCTATCATAGGCTTATAAAGCCTCAATAACAATAACGCCCTCTTGCAATCGTGAGAGGGCGTTGACTTTATACTATAATCAACTATCTGTTATTTTTTCATCCATATAATTCACATATTACAAAATGAAGAAAATCCGCAAAATCCCTTGAAAAATCAGGAGATTTATGCTATAATATAAGTTGAGGAAGTGCATATATTATTACAATATACACAAACTCAATTTTGCCGTAAATAATACTATGTGTTGAAAATAATTTGCAGAGGTGAGCCGAAGATGAAAAATGAAAAACCGTTACTGAATATGAAAGTCGATACATCTTCGACTACCGAAAGAACATCTGCACCAGATGAGATTGTAACCGAAGATGAAAAGCGTAGAATCAGACGCAATTCCTTGATTAAGATTTTAGCTATGCTATTGTTTACTCTTATTGTTCTGGTGTTTAGCTCGATTGCCTGGTTTACTACGAATAAGGAAAACAGCGCAACAGGAATGGGTGTAAGGGCTGCAACAGACGTATTTACCATTTTTCCGCTTAGCGGCAATGGTGTTACACCCGGTGTGTTTGCTGACAAGTTGTCTGAAGCTGAAGATCTAACAGCTAAAAACGGAGCGATGACATGGACGATGACACAAGATTACCATTTGGTTAATGTTCAAAACGCTAGAAATGTGGTCGGAGTTGATACATCCGATTTAGACGAACTTGGTCTTAGACCAGGAACATATGGTGAAATCCGTTTTCAGTTAACGCCGAGCCGCCCAAAAGTTGATGCTCAGTTTACATTTGATCTTTATGCGTTTGAATATCAGGAAAGTAATTCAAATGGACAGGAAGGAAACGAACAAGAAGGCGAAGAAGAAACGGTTGAAGAAGGTAGTGAGTCTCTTGTTTTGATAACAAATACCAATGATTCACAGCTTCTTGACTTGATTAAAGGACATATATTATTATTTGGAGCTCGTGATGGTAATCCAGGAGCATATCAGTACAGTGATTTGATTCTTTCTTCTGATATGACCACCAGACTAAAGACTGCCCAATATACTGGTGCGCAAACAGTAAGTATCTATTGGGTGTGGCCAGATACACTAGCAGAGATTTTGATGCCGACAGGCTCTCGTCAATTAAACGGAAAGGTAAATCTTTGTAAAGATTCTGACACAGCAACAAAGATCAATGCTTATTTTAAAGCACATCCGGAATATTTGTTTTATGATGAAAGCACAAATTCCTATTCCGAATTCAAGGCGGCATCGAATATTGCTGAATACCTTGCTGATGGGCATTATGACGAGTATAGTTCATTATATAACAACGCGGATCAGTTTATCGGAACAAGAGTTGGCTATTTGATGCTTTATATGAATTCAGAAGGTTCTGAACATATTGATTAAAGAAAGTGGGGTGAGTAGCAATGAAAAAAATGATAAAACATTTTTCCGAAATGCCTATGCATAAGAAAATAGAAGCCATTATCGCTGCTACCACCACAATAGCCATTTTTACAATTCCGCCGACCTTTGCTTGGCTTACTCAAAAACAAGATATGGCAGCTATGACAAAGGTTAATGCTCCGTTCAATATCTACATAACAGCATCACACCATCAAAACATTCAGGAGTTTGATCTGTCAGATATTGATACTGAACAATCTGGCGTGGGCTATAAGGATTATGTTTTTTGTGTTAGAGGAAGCAAAGAAGTATCCTCTTATGATATTCAAATTGCCCACACTACAAATATCAATTTTACTTACGAATTATATCACGCTCAAGGTCTTAATACACCTGATACTCTGGGAACATATGATAATTCGGCTGATAATGTAACAAAAGTTGGAAATGCAA
>Ga0310690_10008850_pt1 | contig 12702 bp, 10 predicted proteins | sample AusTroGonzalo_MG_2_FD_207661 | JGI IMG/M metagenome (GOLD analysis project Ga0310690, IMG submission 207661) | Bovine rumen microbial communities from tropical cattle in Woodstock, Queensland, Australia - Gonzalo_04 (v2) (version 2) | ecosystem: Host-associated > Mammals > Digestive system >...
ACGCGAACCTGACCCTCGCCGGTTCTAACATCTATTCCTTATTGGGGACGGCCAAGTTTGACTGGTTCCACACGCGCAACGATGTTTTCTGTATGTATTCGAAAGTCGGTCTGGGCTGTATGGTCGTACAGGGCATCGTTCTGCAAGGTCTGCTCAATGGCGCCGTGGTGCTTCCTACCTTCCAGACATCCTTTGTCTGTCTGGAGGTAGGCAAGGTCGTCAGCGGCTTTTTGGAACTGGGCATAGGTATGCAGGGCATCGCCCAGGTCGGTGTCCGCGCCAGGTTCTAATTCTTAGTCATGCCCGGCTTTCCCTCCCGTCATGCCGGGCTTGACCGGGCATCTCACCGGCTCAGTTGGTCGTTGCCGAGGATGACCCCGGGAAGAGCACCGGTGTGGGCGCCTTCGTTGATGGTGTGTACGCCGTTGACGAAGACGTGGATGATGCCGGCCGGGAACTGGTGCGGCTGGGCGTAGGTGGAGCGGTCGGCGATGGTCTCCGGGTCGAAGACCGTGATGTCGGCAGCGTAGCCCGGCACCAGCAGGCCGCGATCCTTGAGTTTGATGCGGGAGGCGGGCAGGCCGGTGCATTTCCAGACGGCCGTAGCCATGTCGAGCACCTTGTCTTCCCGGACGAACTTTTCGAAGAAGCGCGGGAACGTGCCGTAGGAACGCGGATGCGGCAGCTCCTTGCCCAGCGGGCCTTCCGGCGAGTAGACGCTGCCGTCGGAGGCTGGCATCGAGAGCGGGTGCGCGTAGATCTTCCGGAGGTTCTCCTCTTTCATGGCGAAGGTAGCCTGATTGACTTCCAGTTTCTCTGAGATGAGCAAATAACGGATCATCTCCCATTCATTCATGCCGGAGATCTTGCAGCACTCCGCCAGGTTCTTGCCGGCATACACGGCGTTGGCCGGATCGTTGCAGCCAGCCACTACCACCTGCTGCGGGCCGCCGAACCGTTCGAGACGGCTGTAGGCGTACCGCTCGATCTTGGAGCAGGCGACAGGGTCGTTGAGACGCTTGTAGATGTCTTCGGACGTACCGTCGCGCAGTTCGATGGGAATGAACGACGTGAATCCCGTGGAGAAGGCTGTGTAGGGATAGCGGTCGAAAGCGATGTCGATGCCTTCGGCACGGGCGGCGTCGATCTTGCCCAACATCTCGTCGATCTTGTCGAAGTTGGCGGGATTCTGGGCCTTGAGGTGCGAGATTTCCAGGCGGGCGCCGGAGAGCCGGGCCGCCTCGATGGCCTCATCCATGGCTTCGAGCACATGGTCATCCTCGTTACGCATGTGAATGGTATAGAGCGCATTGTGTTTCTTGACCACTTTGTTCATCTCCACCATCTCCCGCGTGTCGCAGTAGCAGCCGGGGGCGTACTCCAGGCCATACGACAGGCCGATGGCGCCGAGCGTCAGCTGGTGGTCGAGGATCTCGCCCATCTTGCGGAGATCGTCGTCGGAAGTCTTCACATTGTAGGGGCCGACCACCGCCTCGCGCACGTCGCCGTGGCCCACGAGGCTGGAATAGTTGATGCCGATCTTGTTCTCTTCCAGACGCTGGTAGAAACCGTCGATGTCGCGCCAGGCCGGGCCGCCGTGCCGGGGCCGGTCCTTGCGTCCTTCCCAGGCTTCGTCGGAATAGACGAACGGGCAGTAGCCGCAGTTGCCGCCCACCTCGGAGGTAATGCCCTGGTAGATGCGGCTGTCGCCCTTGGGCGCGTCGAAGAGATTCGTATCGGTGTGGGTGTGGATATCGATGAAGCCCGGCGACACCACGAGACCTTTGGCATCGATGACAGTATCTGCGTTGGTGCCCAGGTCCTTGCCGATGGCGGCGATCTTGCCGCCACGGATGGCAATGTCGCCCTCGATGGGCGGCTTGCCGTCGCCGGCGTGGATCACGCCGTTCTTGATGATTGCGTCGAAGGAACGTTTGCCCGACACCTTGCAGCCTGTCAGGCTGGTCAGTCCGAGCGCGGCGGCACCCAGTGCCGAAGTCCGGAGGAAATCTCTTCTGTTCATGTTATCGTGTTTTGAGATGTTCGGTTTGGAAGGTCTTCATCTGGCCCGCCTCGTCGTAGACCAGCAGGGCTTCGAGGTCCGGCCGTGCGGCAAGGATCTCGCGGGCCCGCTGCGGTCCCACGACCATCATCCACGTAGCGTAGGCGTCGGCCGTCGTGGCATCGGCAGCGACGATGGTGGCGCTCAACAGGTTGTGTGTCACGGGGCGGCCGGTGGCCGGGTCGATGGTATGGGCGTATTTCTGCCCGTCTTCGATATAGAATTTCCGGTAGTTGCCCGAGGTTACGATGCCGCAGTCCGATACCTCGATGATGGCTTCCAGGTCCTTCCCCTCGTCGAAGTTGCCGTCGGTGGGGCGGTCCAGCCCGATGCGCCAGTCGTTGCCCGCGGGATTCTTCCCCTTGCAGATGATTTCCCGCCCGATGTCCACGAGGTAGTCGGTGGCGCCGAGCCCTTCGAGGAGGACGGCCACCACATCGCAGGAATACCCTTGGGCGATGGCGTTGAAATTGAGTTGGATGCGCGGGTCGTCCTTGACCAGGTGCCAGCCGTCCGGGCGCTCTTCCAGCGAGAGGTGCGACATGCCGACGAAAGCCAGGATCGAATCGATGGCCTGCTGTGTCACCTCGCCCTTGTTGGAAAAACCGAATCCCCAGAGGTCGAAGAGTGGCGCAGCAGACGGGTCGAAGGCACCGCCGGTTTCCCGGCAAATATCCGCGGAACGCGAGAAGCACTCTACGAACAAATCGTTGAGCGGAAGGTCCTCGCCGGCATTGAGGCGGGAGAGCAGCGAGCCCTTGTTATAGCCGCTCAGCGACCCGTCGATCTCCAGCAGGAGGCTGTCGACCTTCGCGCGGACGGCCTGTTCCGTAACGCGGCCGGGCACCCGGCAGGTCACGTGGTAAGTGCTGCCCTGGGCGAATCCCTCGAAACGGAGGTAACGGGCCTTCGGCGCGCAGCCGCCCGAAAGCAGCAGGGCACAAATCAGGAGCGGGACGACGGTACGGTACATTTCTTGCAAATTTACGATTATTTGTGCATCTTTGCAAGTTGTAACAGACAGAAGACCGTATGGATCTGATTAAAAAAATAGCCTGCCTGACCCTGGTGCTGCTCTTCGTTTCCGGCCTCTCCTCCTGCAAGAAGACGGAGGAAGAGGAAGAGACCAGCCTGTCGATGTCCGGCACCATTGTCTTCGACGTCCCTTACTATGTACTGAAAGGGGAAACCGTGACCATGACCGCCTCGGGCATCATCCATCCCAAGATCGTCAACTACCACTGGTACGTCACGGGCGTTTATACCGACTCCCTCGCCACCAATACGATTACCGTCCAATTCCCTGATAGCATAGGCATTTTCACCGTTTCGGCCACTTCGCTGGCCGACGGGTTCTACAGCAACGCGTCTTCGCAGTCCGTGACGACCATCGATACGGCGTGGAACACCTCCCTGACCGGCCTCAAGCGCGCCGACGACTGGATCGTCGACGACCGCGACGGCCTGGCCTACGGCTATGTGACGGTGGGCGGCCTCGACTGGTTCGTCCAGAACCTCGCCTGGCAGGGCGCCGGCGTTCCCTTCAAGGCCTCACCGGCCACGGCCGCCATGTTCGGCAGCTTCTACACCTGGAACGAGGCGATGAGCGGAAATGTCTGCCCGGAAGGCTGGTCGGTCCCCACGGAAGAAGACTGGGTCTCGCTGGCTACCGAACTCAACGACGGCATTCCGTTGCCTTTCATCGACAACTGGGCCGGCATCGGCTCCATGCTCTCGGCAGACGCGTACCTGAACGAATCTCGGATGTGGCCCTATTCCCCCGACAACATCCACACCAACGATATCGGCTGGAACGCGCTCCCGCTGGGCTATACCTTCGCCACCGCCACCCTCTTCGAGGGCGTCAACGAATATGGCTGCTGGTGGAGTGCCACGGAGAAAAACGAGCGGCAGGCTTACTACCGCTACATCTGGTACGACCGCGGCGACTGCCCGGTCAGCTATACCGACAAGGACGATCTCCGCGCTTCGGTCAGATGCGTTCGAACGCATCCACAATCTTGGTGACCAGCGGGTGACGGACGATATCCTCCTTCCCGAACTCCACGATACTGATTCCCTTGATCTCGCGGACAAGTTCCACGCCCCGCATGAGGCCTGAATCGGCCTTGTTGGGCAGGTCGATCTGCGTGGCGTCGCCCGTAACGATGAACTTGGCGTCGCAGCCCATGCGCGTGAGGAACATCTTGAGCTGGCCCAGCGACGTGTTCTGCGCCTCGTCGAGGATTACGAAGGCCCGGTCGAGCGTGCGGCCGCGCATATAGGCCAGCGGCGCGATCTGGATGATGCCTTCCTCCATGAACGACTGGAGCCGCTTGGCGGGGATCATGTCGCCCAGCGCGTCGTACAGCGGCTGGAGGTATGGATCCAGTTTCTCCTTCAAGTCGCCCGGCAGGAAACCCAGGCGTTCACCCGCCTCGACGGCGGGACGCGTGAGGATGATGCGTTTCACTTCGCGGTTCTTCAGTGCACGCACGGCCAGTGCGATAGCGGTGTAGGTCTTGCCGCTGCCGGCCGGCCCGATGGCGAAGATCAGGTCGTTGCGGTAGTATTCGCGCACCATCCGCTTCTGGTTGGGGGTGCGGGCCTTGATGGGCCGGCCCTCGTTGCTGTAGACGATGATGCTCTCGGAAGCTTCGTCGGTGGGGACGGTGCCGCTTTCGGCGCTGCGGCCCTCGCCCTCAAAAAGCGCTTCCACGTCGTACTCGTTCAGGACACTCTTGGTCAGCCGCTTGCGTCGCAGCAGATTGATCTTCTCCTCGAAGTCGTCGAGTTCGCTCTGGGGGCCCATCAGGTAGATTTCCGAGCCGCGGGCCGTAGCCTTGATCTTGGGATAGTGGCTGGTGAGCAGGTCGAACAGGCGGTTGTTGATGCCATAGATGTCGATGGGGTCGATCTCTTCGAGAAGAATGGTTTTTTCCATGTATGATAAAGGGGTTGGTTACAGGTTGAATTGTTTCTGGAGGGCGCTCCACTCGCGCACCATCTTGTCGTAGTCGCTTTTGTCGAGCCACTCGTCGCGGCGTCCGATCCAATCCAGGATGGGAATCACGGTATAGTTGGCTTCGAGCATGCGGCGGCGGGAGCACCAGGTGTAGGTGGGCCGCACCTCGGCGATCTGCAGGCGGCCGCCCGTCGTGCCGACTAGCACCAGCTCGAGCAGCATGCCGATTTGCGTATTGACGTCGCTCTGGTTGGACATGAAGTTGCCCAGCGAATAGGCCGTGGCAAAGGGTGGCTCGAATTCGACGGGCTGCACCACGTGCGGATGCCCGCCCACGACGGCGTCGACGCCGTTGCGATGAAGGAAATCCGCCCACCATCGCTGCTGCGCGGAGGGCAGCAGGTGGTATTCCTCTCCCCAGTGCGGCAGGGCGACGACCAGGTCGGCGCCGCGTTCCCGGGCGCGAGCGATAACCGCCTGCACATGGGCGGTGTCGAGCAGGTTCACGTGCCACGGCTTCGGGACATCCAGGCCGTTGGTGCCGTAGGTGAAGTTGATGAAGGCCACGTCGTAGCCCTTGATCGAGGCCATCAGCGGATTCTTCTCCCACTCTTCGCCTTCCGAGCGGTACACACCGGTGAAGGGAACGCCCATCCGGGAATAGATGACGTAGGTGCTGTCGATGCCGACGCGTCCCTGGTCGCAGATATGGTTGTTAGCGGTCAGGAACAGGTCGACGCCCACGCGCTTGGCTTCGTAGGCCAGGCTCTGGGGCGCCGAGAAGAAAGGGTATCCCGAATAAGGGGTCACCCCGCAGGGGAACTCCATGTTGGCCACTACGTAGTCGGCCGCGTCGAACCGGTCCCGGACATGGCGGAAACAGGCGGAATAGTCGTAATCGGCCGGATTGTTCCGGTCGCCGCCCGGCCGGAGCGCCGCCATCGCCTGCGGCCCGTGCGACATCACGTCGCCGATGAAAACGATCCGCAGCGTATCCGGCCGCTGCGCCACCGCCGCCAGGCATTGCACCAGGCCAACAACCAACAGCAGCGTTCTACGGACGGATCGGATCATACAGTTTTCTTTCCGATGTAAAGATACGCTTTTTTTTGCTAATCCGCCCCGTTCACCCCCGACCTTTCCCCTCCGTCCTTCCCAATCTCCCCCTTCCGTCCTTCCCGACCTTCCCCTCCGTCATGCCCGACCTGATCGGGCATCTCCCTTTCCGGCCGCGACGACACGCTAAGCACGCTCACAATGCCGTCGCTGCCCCCAAATGTCCCATTTCGTCCAATAAGCGTTCGCGAGAACACGCTGAGTTCGTTCACAGTGCCGTGGCGGCCAAACAACCCACGGTCTGCCGTCAGGTACTTATCCTCGGCAGGCGCTACGGGACCCTCTTTATCCCGTAGCAGCCTGACGGGAGATAAGTGCCCCATCTTTTCCTCTCCGCCGTGCCCATCCATCCGTCGCCTCCGACCTTCCCTCCGTTATGCCCGACCTCTCCCCCTGTCATGCCCGACCTCTCCCTCTGTCATGCCCGACCTGATCGGGCATCTTATCGCCCCCGGCCTTTCCCACCGTCTCCCCAGACCTGATCGGGGGTTTCTTTTCGGCGGAACAGGCGTTTTCCGAAATACCTTATTTTCGAAAATGACGGCCGATAATATATATTCGTCAGGAACTGATGTCGTAACTCACTGGAAGACAGAACTGAAACGCACTCTTTCGATTTTGCTGTCCTGCCGCCCCTTTTCAGTTGCCACATCGTACTTTTGTCGCAAAAAACGCCATGAGCATGTATTACAACTTGACTGACGAGCAAAAGGAAAGGATTCAGGAGGAATCCAGCCGTTTCAATGAAGCCTGGACGCAGGAAGAAAGAGAAGCCGTTTGTGAATTGTTCCGGGATGGAAAACATGTAGATGAGATAGCGCGTATGCAGGGGAGGACGGTCAATGCCATCCGGATCAAACTGGTTCAGGCCGGAGAGATCGAGCCTTATCTCTCCCGTCGGGGCCTGCCGTGGACGGACCCGGAGGTGGATCGCCTGGGGCGTTTCCATACGCAAGGCTATTCGGTGTCCGGCTGCGCCAAACTGCTGGGCCGATTGCGAAAAGAAGCACAGGAAAAACTGGTCGAACTCGGCCTGCTCCCGGAAAAGGTCAAAACCCGGGAACGAAACGCAAACTATCCCAACGCATTCGAGCCCTGGCTGAAAGAAGAGATCCGGCAACTTCACGCCGAATTGTCGGACTACCGCGCCACACTGGCCCAGCTGGCAACCATCGCCTCCCTCCACGGCCGATCCCTCGGCGCCATCATCTCCCGCGCCGAAAAAGAAGGCCTCTGCACCGCCCCATAACCCGCTCCACCTCTCCCATGAAAAAACTCTACCATATCAGCCTTTCATCACACACCGAAGTATTATTCCGCAATGATATGGACTTCACCATCGGTTTCAATTGCCTGGCCGAAGCCGCATTTTGCACGGACAGCAAGCTTTTGGCCGATGGATTGATGTCTACGCATTGGCACAGTATCGTCCAGACAGATGATCCGGACGGCTTTGTTCACAGGTGCAGATATGCCTATGCGCGTTATTTCAACGCGAAGTATGGCCGAAGCGGGCGTCTTGGGGAGAAGCATGCATTTATTACGGAATTGGACGGTATCCATCGCGTGACCGCCGCTTTGAATTATGTCAACAGACAGGGGCTTCACCATGGCATTTCGGCTACCCCTTTTGGATATCCATACTGTTCGGCCAATTCTTTTTTCAGACGGGATCTCGGGAAACTGGTCATGGATACCCCTTCTTTGATCCTTCCCGAAAAACGCCATCATTATCTGGTCCGGAATACGGCGGTTCCCAAAACTTGCAGGATGTCCATCAACGGAATGCTGTTCAGGGAGGACATTCTGGATACCGCATATGTAGAATTAATCTATGTGACTCCGCGAAACTATATCTACCAGATGAACAAGTATACGGACGAAAAGGCGCTGGAGGATCAGAAGAAAGAAAAGTCCAGCACGCCCTTGATTACAATTGACCTCATCGAAGAAGGGACCCCGGACTTCGACGTTCAACGCATGCTGCAGAATGAACAGGGTCGCGTCAATAAAAGCAAAATGACGGATATGGAAATCTGCAGACTGATAGACGCGTACTACGTACCCTGGTTGAAGAAGGAAGCGATAGTCTCTTCTCCTTATGCTTGCTCGATGCAGGAGAGAAGCAAGCTGTTCGATATGGTTAGCCGGGACATCAACAGATTTCGTAATACGCGGATACAAGACAAGCGTACTTTGATGGGACAGGCAGAACTCTGCGGAAAGACCTCCACGGAAGCACAGCTGCGCCGCTGCCTAGTTTTGCCGTGACGGCACGCTGAAGAGGCTGACAATGTCGTCGCTACCCCCAAATGTCCCATTTCGTCCAATACGCGTTCGCGAGAACACCCTGGGTACACTCACAGTGCCGTCGCGGCCAAACAACCCCCGGTCGGCTGTCAGGCACTTATCCTCGGCAGGCGCTACGGGACCCTCTTTATCCCGTAGCAGCCTGACGGGAGATAAGTGCCCCAGCTTTCCCCCTCTGTCATGCCCGACCTGATCGGGCATCTCGTCATGTCGCATCATGCCCGAGCAGTGAATCTCAAGCGGAGATTTTTTATTTTTGTGATTATCAGAAGATTTTTATATATTTGTAACGTGTAGTGTCAGGACTACGCAGACATAAAGAATAGCGTTTGCTATTTGCCCATATCGCTCTGGAACCTAGGAAATTCCTCGAAAGATAAATGGTCAAATCGCGAACGCCTGCCTTCCCGGCAGGCGTGATTTGTACCATTTATCGTCTTCCTGGGACCTCAGAGCGAGCAAATGATGCCCGCTTTTTTTATGCGCAGCTCCGTCCCCGACCCTCCGCCCCGCCACCGACGAAAAACCAAACTAAATATACGCGTATGAAAAAGAAACTAACCTACACCCCTCCCGAAGTGGAGGCGATCGAACTAAAGCACGGGGGCATGCTTTGCCATAGTGGCAACGGAGAAAAGATGACGCCCCTTACTCCCTGGGAAAGATCATATTTCTCGGAAACTTGGAACACTTATTAAAATGGAGGGCGCTATGAAAAAGATTTTATTATTCTGCGTGGCAGCCCTTGCATTGACGGGCTGCGTCAACAATATTGAACCGGTCGTCGAAATCGCCGGCTCTCACGTCCTGTATGCTACTGCCGAAACTAAAGGTGAAACCAAAGCTCAAGTAGCAGATGATGGCACTTTCTCATGGACAGTTGATAGTGACAAGATTAAAGTTAGTGCGGATGGTACTTCTTGGAGTAAGTATACGGCTACGTCTCTTGATGGGACCAAAGCCATTTTTACACTTGATGATGGGGAGACGTCGATTTCTGCCCCCGCTTTTGGTGTCTTCCCCTCAACTCTGAATCCTTCGTACAATTCTTCGACGAAGAAAGTGACCGTCACCCTGCCTAATACGTATGCTATAAAGCAAGGTTCCTCCAAGGAGGCACTTATGCCAATGCTTTCGTATGTAGGTGGAGGATCATCTACTCTTTCGTTCAAACATCTGGGCGGCATGCTTAAGGTTAACCTGGGTACAGTTGCGCCTGAAGTGACGCAATTTGTGGCCACATTCTCTGGTTTTAAGGTCAATGGTTCTTTCGAGACCGGAGATGTGACAAGCGGTACCGCTGAGATTGGAACGGAGGCAAGCAGTATTTCGGGTGATGATCAAATTACGTTCAATTACACCCGCACTAGCGGAAATGAGGCCTGCATCCTCTACATCCCGCTCCCGGTCGGTACTTATTCAAACGGCGTCCAGATTGACATGAAGAACAATGACGGCGCTGTCATCGCCCGCTATACTCACTCCTCATTTGCTATTACAAGAGCGGATCTGATACCCACGAGCTCTACTATGTATGATTTGAAAGAGGTTGTGAATGTGGCATCTGACCAAACGAGTATTACGCTTCCCTCTACTACTCAGGGCGTGACATTAGATTTCTCTGCAGCGGAAAATGTTACCGATAAAAATATCACTATTTCCTATGCTTCAGATAAGCCGAAGAAGATATACATCATCAGTCCGACAAACACTGAAAAGGGCAACATTACCCTTTCTGGTGACCTTTCTTCTTCAACCGTCCGGGTCATCTCTGGTAGTTTCAAAGCATTCAGTGGCTTTACGGCCGCATCTACGTTGATCATAGAAAAAGGAGCGTCTTTTGAAACCATAGAAATCAAAGGCGGCAACGCCCAGATTGACGGCAATGTCCAAAACGTGATCATCGCTGCCGGCGCCACCTCTGGATCGGATCCGGTTACTGTGGATGTCACTAACGCAGCAAATCCGCCGGCCATCACGGCGAATGCAGCTGCGCACATTATAGCAGAAAAAGACGTCACGCTGAATGTTACGGTAGCCGCTGGCGTTGACCCTTCGAAAATAACGACAACGGGAAGTACCGGTACCGTCCATATCCTTTCTTTGAAATGGGATGGTACCAGCACGGCGGAGCTCACGCAAATTGACGAGAATACCTACGCCATTTACTCTGCGCCGCAACTTGCGGGCTTCGCCGCTGCCGTAAATGCTAGCACCCCCACATCCTTCGCTGGAAAGACCGTAATACTGATGAACGACATCGACCTGGACGACAAATCCTGGACCCCGATTGGCGATGATTATGATAATTGGAATGTGGCCGGGAAAGGATTCCAAGGCACTTTTGACGGTAATGGAAAGACCATATCCAACCTCAAAGTTGTCTGCCTCAATGGCGGTAACTCCTTTGCGGGTTTGTTCGGTGTTGTCAATCCCGCCACGGGCACGACGACAACCATTAAGAATCTGACCATCGACAAATTTACCATCCAGAGCAATCACCAGGCTGGTGCGATCATTGGCCATGCAGGCGTAGATGGTGGTATTGGAGGTGTCGTGATTACCGGGTGCACCATAAAGAACGGTTCGCTCACATCTACTCCCTCAACAACGAGTTCTGGTAATGACGACGCCAATCAGGTAGGCGCCATTGCAGGAGCCCTTTACAATGGCACGTTCACAGTTTCTTCCAATACTGTAAATACTGTGAGTATAAGCGGCTTCCGTGACTTGGGCGGTGCAGTGGGCTTCATGACCAGCGGTACTTTTGCCAATAATACGTTGAAAGCGATGACTATTACCCAGACAGATGGAGGCTATACGCAACCTACATGGAAAGTGGTCAACACCGTAAATGAATTCATTGGCCGTCGTTCCAACAGTGAAAGTACCTGTAATACGGCTTGGGCAATCGGTGATGGTAATACATTTAATGGAACCATTACAATGCTGAGCAACTATAGCACCACCTGGAATGGAACCTCTACGATGGCCCTCACGGATCTGGGCTCCAATACGTATGGCATCTATTCCGCCGCTCAGCTGGCGCAGTTCGCAGCCGATGTAAATGGCGGAACCACATACGCTGGCAAGACCGTGAAGTTGATGACCGACATAGACTTGAATAAAAAGGCATGGACACCTATTGGTCTTGGTGGATCTTCGGCTGACGATGACTTGAACAACGAAATCAATATGTTCTTGGGGACGTTTGACGGAAACCACAAGACAGTGAGCAACCTTACTGTCTCGCAGGAAAATGGCGACCGTTCTTTTGCCGGCCTATTCGGGAACATAACCGTGAACTCCGACAAATCAGTTGTTATCAAAGATTTGACCGTCAGTGCCGTGAATATTACCAGTCAGCATATGGCGGCCGGGATTCTGGGTCGATACTATGGGAAGAATACCAGTGCCTCGCTTACCATCAGTAACTGTTCAGTTGTTGGTACCACCGATGCTCACACTATCACATCTTCGCCGTTTACTAACAGTAGCAATAAGAAGGAGAGCGGCAATCAAGTGGGCGGCATTGTTGGGAACGCTTACGGGAATGGTGTTAATATTTCTTGCTGTTCAGTCAGCGGGGTAACTATCCAAGGAACTCGTGACCTGGGAGGCATCGCAGGCGCCATGGCGAACGGGGCAAATACTTTCTCAAGCAACAGTGTGAGTAATAGTACAATTCAACAAGTCTACCCGACAGATATTGAAGAGGGTAAAGATATGTCAACCGTCCATGAATTCGTGGGCCGCATGAAGAGTGGATGGTCGGTACCCGACGGAAATACCGCATCATCTGTGACGGTAATCCCTCAGACTCAGCAATAGGGATCAGAGCCCTGGTGAACAAAAGGTTTTCTCAGGACCGCAGCGAGACCGGGGCTCTTCTTCTTTTTTCTGTTGCCTTCTTGTGCTTTTTGGGACGCGACGACTTGCTGAATAGGCTGACGTAGTCGTCGCGGAACGAAAAGGGCGGAAGGGAGGAATTGATGGCCGCGAGAGCGCGCTGGGGTATCTCAGGGTGTTTTCGCGGCCAATGTGTGAGATGCCCGGTCAGGCCGGGCAAGACGAGACCCCCGGTCAAGCCGGGGGTGACGGAGGGAAAGGCCGCCGGAGCATTTTTTGAATATTTTTGTTATCTTTGTAGGATTAAGCTACAAAGATTATGAAAAGGGTTGTCCGCATCGTGATTTTGGTGGCAGGGCTGATGGTCCTGTGTACGGGGTGTGATTTTATCCGGGCGTCG
>Ga0310690_10008852_pt1 | contig 12702 bp, 10 predicted proteins | sample AusTroGonzalo_MG_2_FD_207661 | JGI IMG/M metagenome (GOLD analysis project Ga0310690, IMG submission 207661) | Bovine rumen microbial communities from tropical cattle in Woodstock, Queensland, Australia - Gonzalo_04 (v2) (version 2) | ecosystem: Host-associated > Mammals > Digestive system >...
TGGGGTGCAAATCAGCCAGAGCCTGCATCATATCCTTGCGGAAGGGACCGTATTTGCCATCCTCCCACAGCTGTGAGGCCTCTGGAAGCAGTGTTACAAAATCAAGCCAGAATGTACCGGCGGCGTTTGCCCTGATGGCAAGACGACTGTCGACTGAGCGCTCGGCCTTGAGCTGGCCGGTATATTTCTGCCAGTCATTCTTGAGGTTATTGATGGTTATGGCGTTTGAGTTTGCCTGACCGTTGGCATCTTCCAGCTGTACGGTGATTGTGCCGGGATATGACTGGCCTGCAAGATAGAGGGTAAGGTCATAACTTACGCCCTGTACTGCGGGGATAGACGCCTTCTGTGTGTTGTTTGAGTAGTAGTTGCCCTGACGCTCGTTTCCGTAAGGAGCGGTGCCGTAGCCGTTGGCTGCAATACCGAATCCCTGACCGGCATCCTCAATGTCAAAACGTACGCTGTACTGCAGGTAACGCAGCTCGTCATCGTACTTGTCGTTGGGATCGTAGTCATAGTAGCGGGGCATATCCTTTACAAGCGGTTTGTCAGATACTGCATGAGCCTGGCCAACTGAACCTTCGCCCTTCAGGACGGTCCAACCAAAGAATACGGTATCAGACTGTGAGAACTCCTTCTCAGGACCATCAGGCACCTTATATGCCTGGAATGAGTGGTTCTGGATAAGCTGTGCGCAGATACCGCCGTCGAGTGACTGGTTGATATCTTCAAAGAATATTCCTGCCAGGGTGGGGCTTACCTCTATGCCAAGGCCCTTCTTTGTAATGTCAAGTGTAACCGTACGCTCCTGAACAGGCTTGAATCCCTGCAGTTGCAGCATCTTCTCTGCCATGCGGTAACCCATAAGGCGCATACCCTCGGTGCTGAAATGGAACTGGTCACCGGTGCTCTCGCAGCCAAGTGATGAGATTACGTATCCGTTCTTCATTACCTTGGGCAGGTTAGCCAGTACGACCTCGTTGAATGCTGCACAGACGCCTCCCTGCTCAGCCTGCTTGAGTTCACCGGCAAGCAGAGGTATCTCATCGGGGTTCAGACCAAGGTCGTGGCACAGGTCATCATGTATCTTCTTGAGTCGTGCGCACCACTGGTCATCGTCAGGGTTGGATTCACCCTGATGAACCAGCATACCCTTGATTACGCCGCTCTTCTGGGCAATCTTGGCCATATCGACAATACGCTGATAGCAGTTCATGTCATACTCTTTGGCCATATTTACAAGCCATGCACGGCTTTGGTCGGCAGCCTCCATTGCAAGGTACTCCTCGCAGGCATCCTTGTCCCAAAGCTCCAGCTTGGCGCCGGCTACGGATACGTTGATGACACCTACGCGATACTGCTCGGGCAGCTCCTCAATCATCTTGCGGCCAAAGAAATCCACCGGGCCCATGTTGTTGCTCTGACGGCAGATAGGGGGTGTTGCGGTGTACCATTCGCCCTTTACGCGGTTATAACGCGGCATATCCACGGCCGATATAAACTGGAATCGGGGATCGTTCCAGTCCTTGTCCTGATCGGCAGGTGTGGCACCGGCCTCCATGTTGGACTGTCCGAAACAGAGATAGATAAAGAAATTGGGGTCAGGCTGCTGAGCCTTAAGCGGCAGCGCACAAAGCACCGTCGCAATGATAGTCAGTAATTTGTACTTCATTGTTTATAAGTAAGTTTAGAGTTGTTAAGCGTTGTTCTGTGCTTTTTCCTTCTCCTCCTGAGCCTCTTTTTCAAGAGCAATCTGTCGGGAGTTGTTGTCGTGGAAAAGGAATGATGATGCCAATACCAGAATGGCGATTACGGTGACAAGAACCGATACCCATATCAGTCCGACACCTACCGCAATTCCGATAATACTGGTGCAGAAGATGCTGGCGGCGGTGGTCAGTCCCGATACGTCATATTTGTTCTTTATTATAAGTCCGGCACCGATGAAACCTATGCCTGTCACAACCTGTGCGGCAATACGGCCGGGATCACCGTTAATGAGATTCAGATTGGTCTGGCAAATCCAGATTGATGCCAATGTGGCAAGTGTCGATGCCATGCAGATAAGCATGAATGTCCTTACTCCTGCAGGATGCTTGTGGATGTAACGTTCCACGCCTATGGCGCAACCCAACAGGGCGCTGATAAGAATTCTTGTTATGGCGATAGTCTCGGTAAGCATGATGATTAGTCTTTGGGAAAACAAAGATAGAAATTAATTGAGAATTGAGAATTGAAAATTGAGAATTGATTACCTTTACGGAAAATAATGTCTTATGAGAAGATTTACTTTGTTTATCGCTGCCTTAGTCTTTGTTCTAAGTGCAGGCGCCAAGATTATTAAAAAGGACCAGATGAACGCTGAAAACTTAAAGAAGTTTGCAGGTTCAGTGTATGCTTATGAGGCACCGACAGAGCCTCTCACACCAGCCCCCAAGGGCTTCAAACCGGTATATCTGACGCATTTCGGACGTCACGGCTCACGTTACCTGGACAATGCGTCCAACTATGACCGCCCGTACAATTATCTCAAGGAGGCCGATGATGCCGGAATGCTTACCGATTTCGGAAAGGACGTGCTGCGTCGTCTCGAGATAATACGTGCAGAGGCCGATCAGCGTGCCGGTGACCTCACTCAGAAAGGTATGCAGCAGCATCGTGACATTGCCCGCCGTATGGTTGAGAACTATCCGGAGCTCTTCACCAAGGATAAGACGGTAATGGCCCGTTCCACTACGTCACACCGCGTGCTTGTGAGTGAATATTCGGCCCTGATGCAGATCCTGCGCATGCGTCCCAACATGAAGTTTGACTATGACTCCAGCAACCACGACGAGCCTTGGATGTATACTGAGGATAAGGCCGTATCGGCCCATAAGCGTAAAGCCAGTGCGGCTGTATCGGAGTTCAATAAGAATCACACTCATCCGGAGCGTCTTATGAAGGCTCTGTTCAAGGATACGGATTTTATAACCAACTATCAGGGACAGGGACGTGACCAGAGCGGCAGTCTCTATTCGTCACTGTATGATGTTGCATCATACGTTCAGAGCTCTGATCCGGGCGTTGACCTGTATGACGTTTTCACCTATGATGAGTGGTATGACCTGTTCCTTATGAATAACATGCGCTGGTACTCACAGGGCGGTTTCTCGCCTCTGACCGATAATGTCGTGCCTTACGGCCACTGCGTGACCCTGCAGAACTTCATTGATTTTGCAGATGAGGCTCTTGCCGGAAACGGTGTTAGTGTTATGCTGCGTTACGGCCATGAGGTTACTTTGATGTCATACTTTGCACTTCTGGACCTGAACGGATCAGGTTACAGCACCGATGACCTGGAGAGTGTGGCCGACCATTGGGTAGCATATGACTTGGCATGTATGGGCGGTAACGTACAGTGGATTTTCTTCCGTGACAAGAAGGGTAACGTTATCGTGAAGTTCCTGATGAACGAGGTCGAGGCAACTTTGCCTGAGAGCGTTCCTTTCTACAAGGATGCCAAGGGTAAGGAGCTCAAGCCTTACTACCGTTGGGAGGATGTCCGCAAGTTCTACCTGGACAAGATTGCCTATTGGGAAGACTTCAAAGCACATGATGACACTCCCGTTGAGGAACCCTCGTCAACCCGCCGGAGCTTCCGCTCTGAAATCAACACAGCAACGAACTGAATTGAGAATTGAGAGTTGAGAATTGAGAATTATAAAAAGCCTTCGAGTTTTTCTCGAAGGCTTTTTAATGTCGCGGGAATTAACGCAGGTGCGTGTAATTCTCAATTCTCAATTTTCAATTCTCAATTTACTTGACGGTGAAGTCGAGGGACTTGAGGTCCTTGTCAAGTGATGAGGGACCGTACAGGATCTTGTAACGGCCGGGCATTGCAGAGAGTTCGTCAATCTTCTCATCGTAGTACTCGAATGCCTTGGGCTCAAGGGTGATTTTAACCTGGGCGGTCTGGCCTGCGGGGATATTGACGCGCTTGAATCCCTTGAGAGACTTGATGGGGGCGGCGGGGTTGTCAAGTGATTTGATGTAGATCTGAACGACCTCATCACCGTCACGCTTGCCGGTGTTGGTTACGGGTACCGTGATATCCACTGTGCCGCCGGCCTTGATGCTCTGCTTGGACAGGGTAGCGTCACCGTAGCTGAATGTGGTGTAGCTCAGGCCATATCCGAATGCGTACAGAGGCTCGCCCTTGAAGTAGCGGTAGGTGAATCCGTGATCCATGTTGTAGTCCTCTACATCGGGCAGCTGGTCTGTTGACTTATAGAAGGTAACCGGCAGACGGCCTGCGGGGTTGTAATCGCCGAACAGGACATCGGCTACAGCCAGACCACCGGCCTGACCGCCGTACCATGCTTGCAGAAGTGCCTGATACTGGTTCTCAACGGCACCGAATCCGATAGCTGATCCTGAGCAGTTGACAAGAATGACGGGCTTGCCTGTGTTGTACATAGCCTCAAGAAGCTGCAGCTGTACCTTGGGGAGCTCGATCTTGGTGCGGTCACCGCCTGAGAATCCCTCGTAGTTGACACGCATCTCTTCACCCTCAAGACGGGCAGATATACCTGATACCATGATGATTACATCGGCATTCTTAACCTTCTGTGCAACAGACTTGAACTCGGCAAGCTTACGCTGACTGAGCTCGAATGTGAGATAAGCTGAACCTGACTCGCCCTTGGTGTAGTCAAGCTGGATGTCGTAGGTCTGTCCCTTTACTACCTTGAATGAAGGAGCCTGAGGCTGCTGGCCACGGCCGAATCCTCCGCGTCCCTGTGCGGGCTGCTTCTGCTCGGCAATCACCTTACCGTTAACTGTGAGCTTCCAGGTGTCGTTGCCACGCAGGTTGTAGCTCATTTCACCTGTGAAATCAGCGACATACTTACCGGTCATGCGGGCCGAGAAGTTGGTGAATTCAACGCCGTCGGCAAAACGGTAGTCACCCATGGTGCGCATGTTGATCTCATCGTAATAGCCTTTTGCAACGGGTGTGCCGCTCATCTTGGTATTGTTCCAGAACTCAGCATAGAGTCCCTTGCCGCCGTTCAGGTCGCCCAAATGGTTTACGGTCAGGTAGTCATCGGCCAGCTCGCATGCGCGGTCATATATAATGGTGGCGTTGGGAACCTTGGCCTTGATAGCCTGCAGTATTGAGATCTGATTCTCGCGGGTAGGTGTTCCGTTGTAGTTGCCGTACTGCATTGATACGTTGTCGGCATTGGGGCCTACAATTGCGATGGTGATATTCTCCTTTCTGAGGGGCAGGATGTTGCCCTGGTTCTTGAGCAGTACCATAGCTTCATCAGCAGCCTTGTGTGCAAGTGCAGTGTGTGCGGGGCTGCTTATGTCATCGGCTCCAAGGTCTTTCCAGGGATCCATCTCAACGGGATCGTGCATACCCAGCTCAAAGCGTGAGCGCAGGATACGACGCAGTGATACGTCAATATCGGCTTCGCTTATCTTACCGTCCTTCATGGCCTGAACCAGGGCGTTGTAGCTGGTGCCGCACTCGATATCGGTACCGGACAATACGGCGTCGATACTGGCATCGGTGGCATTCTCATGAGTCTCATGCTGGCCGCGGGTGTAGAAGTTGTTGATAGCGCCGCAGTCTGATACTACAAGAGCCTTGAATCCCCACTTGTTGCGCAGGATATCGGTGAGCAGACGGTCGCTGCCGCAGCAGGGTTCGCCCTCGTAGGCGTTGTAGGCGCACATTACCTCCTGAACATTGGCTTCGGTTACTAAAGTCTTGAAAGCAGGCAGATAGGTCTCCCACAGGTCACGTTGGGTTACGCTTACGTTAAAGCGGTGACGGTTTGCTTCAAGACCGCTGTGTACGGCGTAGTGCTTGGCGCAGGCGTGTGTCTTGTAATACTTGGGGTTGTCACCCTGCATACCTTTTACAAGAGCGGTACCCATCTTTCCGGTCAGGTAGGGGTCCTCGCCGCTGGTCTCCTGACCGCGTCCCCAACGCGGGTCACGGAAGATATTGATGTTGGGGCACCAGAACGAGAGTCCCTGATGCCATGCACCGCCGGTAGCGCGGGTCTTGCCGAACTGGTTGTGGTCACTGGTGTTCCAGTGTGCGCGGGCCTCGTCGGATACGGCGGTATATACCTCATACTGCTGGGCGTCATCCCATGTGGCAGCCAATGCAATTGCCTGAGGGAATACTGTTGCGCCGTTCATGCAGATGCCGTGACAGGCTTCAGACCACCAGTTGTAGGCCGGTATGCCTAAGCTGTCGATAGATATGGAACCGTTCATCATAAGTCCTACCTTCTCCTCGGGGGAAAGCAGTGACAGAAGGTTCTCTACTCGTTTCTCAATCTTGAGATTGGGGTTCTGGAAGGGGTACTCATACTTGGAGTTACCGCCTCCGCATGCCGTGAGCGACAGCACTACCGCAGCTCCGGCTAATGTCCTTAGGATTTTCATAAAGTGGTTATGTTGGGTTATTTTGGTTAGTCGCAGTAAAGATATAAAATAGTACCATTGGGGACGGTTCCGTTTGGTACTATTTTTGGAAAACCAGGCGATTATGGCTAATATCAGCTAAAATAGTACCAAACGGAACCGTCCCCAATGGTACTATTTTGTGTCAACCTGGAGGCGGAGCTCACGGAACGGACGGGTGGGGTCGTTGGTGGTAAGGTTGATGGACCCCATCGTTACGGTGCGCGGATTGCGCGAGTTGGTTACGGCTACGGTAACCTTGATCTCCTTGCCGGGCTTGATTACCTGGCCGCTCTCAATGCTGATTGCCGTACCCTCCATGGGTTCGACGTTGCGGAAAATAAGGTCGGCATTTCCGGTATTGCCTATGGTGATGGTCTTCTTGTAAATCTTGCCGGGTGCCTTCTCGCCGAACTCCACATATGCAGGCTCTATCCTTAATACCGGTTTGGGTTTGTTTTCATTGTCTGAGAACTTTTCGATGCGAATGGCGTTTACGACGATCGGTTCCTCGCTCTTCGCGCCGTCAGCCACAAGCCATATGGTATCACGGGCCATTCCAAAGTAGTTCTTGCCCTTGGGAATGTCATATGTGATATGAATGCTCACCACCTCCTGCGGGGCTATGCTTTCGGGACAATCCACACTCATGCCGTAACGTTTTCCGGTTGTCTGGACCGAAAGCTTGGCTGTTTTGTTTCCGACATTGGCGATGCGTACTACTCTGGTTACGCTCTCACCCTGTGTGACATACCCGAAATTGCAACGCTTGGCATTGGTCTTGACGGTACCTGCAAGCAGGTGAGGGTATATCTGCTCCAATCCCATGGGTATGGGGTTGACATCGGCAAAAATGGAAAGACTGGCGTAGTTGCGGCGGTCTTTGGTGAATATCTCAACTTCACGGAACACACGGCCTTCAGTACGGGCAGGGTCAAAAACCACGGTCAGTTCGCCGTAATCGCCGCCATGAATGGGTTCTGTAGAGTATTGAACGGTGGTACATCCGCAACTGGTGGCCACATTGTCAATCTGTATGGGGTTATTGGAGATGTTGGCAAACCGGAATGTGTGCGCTACAGGTCCGTCGGCCTCATCTATAGGTCCGAAATCCCACTCGTAGGTTTCAAAAACCATTGCCGATGTGGGTTCATCCTGTGCCCAGACTGTGAAAACCGTCAGGGACAGAAACAGTGTAAGTAAGGTTCTGACTTTCATATTCAATAGTATTGTCTTTCGTGTCTGATATCGGTTGCCGGTCCGTGGCCGGGATATAATACGGTCTCGTCAGCCATTGTAAGCAGCTTGGTGCGGATTCCGTTCATGAGTGCCTCGTGGTTGCCGTCAGGGAAATCGGTACGGCCGTAACTGCCCTGGAATATTACATCGCCTGTAAAGACGCAGTTCTGCTCTTTGTTCCAGAATACGATGCTTCCGGGTGAATGTCCCGGAATGTGCAGCACATGCAGGGTGGTGTGTCCGAATGTTACGGTATCGCCCTCGTTGAGAACGTTGTCAGGCTCTATGGGGTTTACATGACCGTCATAGTTGATTCCGAATACCGACAGTCTTGCGCTCATGGTCCTGATCCAGGGCATATCCAGGTCATTTGCATGGGCTTTGACGCCGTAGGTCTCCTCGACAAAAAGGTTGCCGAATACATGGTCAAAGTGCAGGTGAGTGTTGAGCAGATACTTTACCGTCAGGCCGTTGTCACGTATGAATGCGGACAGTTGCTGCGTCTCGCCGGGATAGAAACACCCCGGGTCAATTATTGCTGCCTCTTTTGTCTCATCCCAGATAACATATGTGTTTACCGGGAGGAAGTTGAACTCCATGCACTTAACCTGCATCATATCTGAACATAGACTGTTTTCTTGTCCTTGAAGAACTCCTCAATGAAGTACTTGCTTATCTCCGTAATCTCGGCTACTTTCCTGAACTTGGAGGTCTCAGCCTCCAAATCTCCACCCTTGAGGCAGATGACGCCGTTGGGGTAGGCGTTGCGCTGCATCTTACGGTCTATGAGACGTCCTGCAACGGCACAGAGATCAGGCAGAGGCATGACTCCGCGGGAGAGTATGAACTCGTATTTGTCCTTGTCCTCTTCGGCCCGTTCATGACGGCAGACCACATTCTTGAGTCCGATCCGGTCAGCCACATCCTGAGCTACGCGTACCTTTTTGCCGATGCTGTCTATCAGCGTAAAGCCGCACTCGGGAAAGAGTATTGCAAGGGGTATGCCCGGAAAGCCGCCGCCCGTACCGACATCGGCAATCATTGTTCCGGTGGCGAACCTTATCAGCTTGGCAATTGCCATGGAGTGGAGCACATGATGCTCATACAGATTGTCAATATCCTTACGGGATATTACGTTGATCTTGCTGTTCCAGTCAGTGTATAAAGGACCGAGAGCCTCCAATTGCTCGTATTGGAGGCTTGTCAGGTCCGGGAAATATTTCCTTATCAGATCCATTATTTAAGGTAATAGGTGACCGATGTCACAACCCTCACGTTCTTGATCCACGGAGTGTTGCTGTCGCGGTCGTAAATTGAGAACTGTCCCTGTGATGCGGTCTGTATCTTACCCAGCTTTGAACCGGAGTCATCGGCAAACTTCTGGGCAACCTCACGGGCGTTACGGGTGGCAACCTCAACCATCTGAGGCTTGAGTTCATTCAGACCGTTAAAGTCATACTGTGTCTGATGCTCATAGTCGTTGCCGCTTATGGCGATGCCTTTCTTGAGCAGGTCACCCTGCTTGAGAATGAGCTGACGGACAAGTTCAACATTGGTTGAGCTTACGGTTACAACCTGCTGCATCTGATAGCGGTATGCAATATATTCGTTCGAATAACGGTTGGCGTTGCGGTCATATACGGTGGGAGCGGCTATGCTGATCTCACTCTCCTGAATTCCGCCTTCCTTGAGGAACTTGACGATCTCCTTGCTCTTGTTATCCATTGATGAATAGAGTTTGACCAGGTCATTGTCAACATCCTGGATGACAATGGGCCAAATAACATGATCGGCCAGAACTTCCTGAGTGGCCAGACCCTTAACATTTACTACACGCTTTGTGCCGGTAAACTTACCGACAGACAGGATGATGCATACACCAAGTGTAAGCAATCCCCAAAAATTGGATGAATTCTTCATAACGGTAGAATTATTTGTTTTTGACAGTTTTCCAAATCATTGTAATCCAAACAATTGTGTAACTATAGACGTTGAAGTACAATGTGTTGTTAATGAGATAGTGAACCTTGGCCGGGCAGAGCACGTCGGTAGGGATGATGCTGAAGAGTACGAATACAACCCAGAACATGATCTTGTCAAACAGCGTGTGCTCACGCCAGATGTACCAGCACATCATGTATCCCGACAGCGCAATTACGTATGTGTGCGGCTCGGATGCCTCGCTGAAGAGTATGATGTATCCCATAAGTACTCCGAGCGCCTGAATCCTGAACCTGAGATCATTCCAGCGGTCTTTCATCGCAAAGAAAGCCACCATAAGGATGAGCAGGACCGATGCCTGGAATATGCGCATATACGGCAGTACGCCGGGGATTGCGAATACGATTGACGGATAGGTGCCGGTTGTCTCATGATGGTTGCTCAGGGCGCCGAACCAGTCCATGTACCATGGAATAAGCCCGTCAAAACCGGTCATCATGGCCGGAAGTAGCAGCAGGCCCAAACCGCACAGCACTGCGTAACCCATGTTACGCCAAACCTTGGGATAGCAGAACAGCAGTCCTATCTCGACTATGCCGTATATCTTGGTGGTGGCAGACAGCATGATTAGCAGTACGGCCCAGAACGGACGGTCTTTCTCCAACAGGATGAATGCCCATAGGAATATGTAGCAGACGACTACATTATATTGGAAACAGAACAGACTTTCTGTTATGATAAGAATCAGATAAAGAGCTATTTGAGCGGATTTGTCTTTAAGCTGTCCGGGGAGATTTCTGATAGCTGCGAACAGCAGCGTGTAGTTGCAGAAATTCCATAGGATGCCGCTTATCCATCGCGGAAGGAAAGCAAACGGAGTGAACAGTATGTTGAATACCGGCGAGTAGATGAAGAACCGGTGATGGTGTGCATCGATATACTCCTGTGAGTAGGCCGATATGTGCTGCCAGAACAGCTGCGTGGCATCGCGGAAATCTCTCAGATTCTCGGCGCGTCCACGTGCCAGTTCAATGCATGTGGCGGCCATTCCAAGTATCAATCCTATCAGATAAACGTTTGTAAGATTGGAAAAGAACTGTTTTAGCTTATTGTTGTTTGCTGTCATCTGAACCATTATTTACACAGTTTGTTAGCGACATAGGCGGCTGCCAGTTCACTGTATGTGACAAATCTCACGCCGCGTGTCTTGAAGTCCTTGATTACCTCCCTGATTCGGCAGTACATATTCTCACCTGCATTGTGACGAATTATGTAGGGCATTTTTAATTCCGGATGCTGGCCGAGCGGATAGAATTCCCAGGGATGGAAATACGTATTGAAATATCCGTCATGGTGCAGGATCCTGCGTGCCAGCTTCTTATAATACCACATGGGGAAGTTGTGCAGGGCCAGCCAGAACATCGGTATGCGGAAGAGTGGGGATACCGATGCCGGGATCTGTATTATGCCGTCCTCAACGAAACAGGTCCGGGGGGTGGAAAGATGCATGTATCGGCCCGGGATAAAGCATGGATTGAGGGATGCGTTATAGACGTAGCCGTTCCGTTTGAGTTCTGCCAATGAGAGCGGGAACATGCGCGGCTGACGGTATCCCTTGACGGTAAGGCCGGTCTGCTGCTCCAAAAGACGCTTGCTGTCGGCTAGGTCTGTGGGTTTGGGCTCCCAATGGTCACAGCCGTGTGCCGCCACCTCATGGCCTTCGGCAATTATGCGTTCAATGACATCGGGCGCATTCTTTGCAAAGTTTGAGGTGCAGAAAAACGTCCCTTTTACGCCACACTCCTTAAGGCAGTCCAATATGCGGTTGGTACCGAATGCAGATACCTCCATTCCCTCCTTTAACGTATCCCACTGCACGCCGTGCTCACGTGGTACGTCAAACTCCTCCGTGTCAAAACTCAGTGCTACCATAACGGAATACAAAGATACTTTTTTATAACTTTACACCAAAATTTGAGCTATGATAAGACTGGCAATCGTATCGCCCTGTTACAATGAGGAGGAGATGCTCCGGATATCGGCCGGAAGACTTACAGAACTGCTTGATTCCATGATCAAAGCAGGTAAAATAAGTCCTGACAGCTTTGTTTTATATGTAAATGACGGCAGCAAGGATGCGTCATGGAGCATCATAGAGGAACTCAATAGGTCCGATAAGCGCATAAGCGGCATCAGTCTGGCGCATAACGTCGGTCATCAGAATGCCATCCTTGCCGGTATGATGACCGTGCGGACGATGGTTGATGGAGTTGTAACCATCGATGCCGACCTTCAGGATGACATACGCTGCATACCGCAGATGGTCGACCTGTATGAGCGGGGCAACGAGATAGTATATGGCGTCAAGGTGAGCCGTGAGGCCGATCCGGTGCTCAAACGCATTACGGCGCAGGCATTCTACAAGTTGCAGGATTCAATGGGTGTGCAGACCATATACAATCATGCCGATTTCCGATTCATGGGACGCAGGGCACTTGACGGACTCTCTCTCTTTGAGGAACGCAATATCTATCTGAGAGGGCTTATACCGCTTATCGGATACAAGAGCACAACGGTGGATGATGTCATCTCCAACCGGGAGCACGGCAAATCCAAATATACTCTGCGCAGGATGCTCAATCTGGCTTTTGACGGAATCACATCATTCTCGATACGCCCCATACAGATAATAACCTTGACCGGTACCGTAATGCTTATACTGGCATTCACAATGCTGATATATGTGATCGTCTCCCTGATAATGGGTCATTACGTGCCCGGTTGGAGCTCCCTGATGCTCTCGGTATGGTTCATAGGCAGCATGCTCACAATCTCTATAGGCGTTGTGGGAACTTACATCGGAAAGATGTATATGGAGATGAAACGCCGTCCGCGTTACATCATAGACCAGTCACTTCTTCCTGAAGACAAAATTTAAGATCGTGTATTGAACAAGCATGGCCACCAGCATCACTGCTATAGGGGCTATCAGTTCGTGCATGCCCATCCACAGGAAAACGTTGAGCAGCACCATGTGGAGTACAAAGTTTACCGCGT
>Ga0310690_10008853_pt1 | contig 12700 bp, 17 predicted proteins | sample AusTroGonzalo_MG_2_FD_207661 | JGI IMG/M metagenome (GOLD analysis project Ga0310690, IMG submission 207661) | Bovine rumen microbial communities from tropical cattle in Woodstock, Queensland, Australia - Gonzalo_04 (v2) (version 2) | ecosystem: Host-associated > Mammals > Digestive system >...
TGGCATCCGTAATCAAGCCCCATATCTTTGTGGCAATCTTGTTTACGTCCTGTCCAGCACCGAACCAATCACCTTCGGTGATGTGCTTCCAAAGGCTCTTGAAATCGTCGATAATAGGCTGTATTGCTTTCCTTATCTTTTCAGCCAGGTCCTTAAACTTGCTTTCAACGGCAACCGTTTCAAACATGTCTGCGGGTAACATTTCTCCGCTTCCACCGCCGCCGTTGTTTGTGTTGATGAGTTTCAGTTCATCAAATGCACGTATGCCATTCTTAGCCGCTTTAGTAGCGCCTTTAAGGCTCTTAGCGTAGTCTTCCGTGCCTTTCTTAGCCTTAATCCAAGTATCTCTGCCAAGCAACGCGGAAATAAGCTGATTTACGGCATTTACGGCTCTCGAACATAACTCAATGATCGTGTTGATTGCCGGAGCAAAAGAGTTGATTATCGGAGTAACAGCCGCCGCAACGCTATTCTTAAACTGCGTAAAACTGTTTCGCAGCATCGAAATGCTTTGGTTTGTTTCTTCGCTATACTGGACAATGCTCTTTAAGCCCTCTATAAGACCGCTTCTGATCTTATTGATTAAAGCGTAGGTGCTTCTAACGCCTATGGTGTACTTTAGGAACGTGCTAAAACTCTTTTTTAGACCTTTGGTAATGTTGGTTACGCTACTCCGAATGTTTTTAATCGGGTTTTCAATCTTAGTGGCAGATTTTGCAAAGTCCTTTGCGGCAGAACTCCCGCTACGCATGGATCCCGCAATATCTTTTGCGTTTGACTTAGCATTCCCAAAAGCATTCTTGATTTGCTCCCAGGTCTTTTTGATCATTTCGGAAAAATTGGAAGTCTTTTCTACTTCCTTGCTTACTTCTTCCGCCTGTGCTTTGGCTTCCGCAAGCTGCTGTGGACTCATCAATTCTTCCGGAATAGGGTGCATCTGTTGATGGCCTTCGCTGTACGCAACCCTTATTTCATCCGCAAGTTCCGCAATCCGTTCCATTTCTTCGCGGACTGGAACAAGTTCACCCTCTTTGAAGACAAACTCGCCGCCCATTCCATGGACCTTAACGCCATCAAGGAAAGATAAATCGTCCTCAAGTTTTTTGACTTCTTCATCCGTGGTTTGGATTGCTTCTGGAACTTTTTCCCTGAATGCCTTGTATATAGCCTCGGTAGCTTCATTTATGCTATCACCAAGCGCATCTTTTCCAAACATTCCGCGACTAAGTGCTTCGTTGTACGATATTGTTTTGTCGCGTGCATCCTGCAATACGGCAACAAAGTTTCTGAAAGTGTCTGCTGCCGTATTCCCAACGGGGATAATATTTCCAAGTTTTTCGTTTAACTCGGTAATGTAGTTCTCAAAATCTCCCGTTCCAACGCCCTTGTCAGAAGCAACAAAAGCTCTTCCGGCAATGGCTGCCATCTTTTTGTAATCGTCTCCTAATTCGGACGAATCAAAGCCAAGCCGAATTTTACCAGCATCTCCAACAACTGCACTGTTTGTGTTTCTGACATATTCCAAAAGGTCTTTGTATTGCGTCTTTGTTTCGTCAACAAACCTTGCGTGTGTCTTTACGGAATCCGATAGATCATCCCACAGCTTGTTTGAGTTCTTAAAGCCGCTCAGCATGTCATCCATTAACGCCTTGAAATTTGCTTGAACCGTCTGTATTCCCTCTCGGCTTGATACAGACCAGTTATTTGCAAATTCCCTAGCGGCACTCTTTACGGCCTTTTCATAGTCAGTCATCTGCTGCGTCTGTTTGCCAAAGCCATCGCCATTAAATGCGCCCTTACTGACATTTTTTAAGTCTCTGAGATCGCCAATAAGTCCGTTTAATGATCTTCTCGCGGAATCTGCATCTGCTTTTATTTTGATTGAAAGATCATCAATGTCCGGCATGTTTCTTACCTCTTATTTCTTTCAAAATTTGCCTTCATTATTTCCATCTTTGCAACAAACAAGTCAATTTGTTTTTGTTTCTTTTCCTCATCCGAAATTCCGTAATCCTTGAGTATCGGATCCTTAATGTATTCAGCTTTTGACTTTCTTCCTGCAAGGTTGCGCTCGACGGCAACGGCAACAGCAGACAACACGTAGTTTCCGCAAAAGGCATACGCCAGGTTGTCAGCTTCGCGGACTTCCAAATTGTGCGCTTCTTTGTACGGCTCTAAATCTGCCGGACACGACATGTCAATGTCCGCTACTGAAAATCCATATCCGCGCGTGACGTATAACCAATACGGCCTTATATTTTTAACGTAGTATTCCCACGTAAATTCTCGTTCTAGTTCTGCTGAATCGACGCGTTTTCCGCTTTCTCCGCTGCCATTCCCTTGCGGAGAAGGCTTGATAAAAAACTGTCGTTCACCATTTCATTCTGCATGTCCTCAAAAATCTTGAACATGTCTCCGCCAGCGCTCAAATACTGATCCATGATCTCATACATTTGCCTTAGTTTGTCTTCCTTGCCAACTTTCGTATTGTAATCATACCTGAACTCTGGATGATGGACCTGCAATCCAACAAGGAAAATCTCAGGAATAAACAAAAGAGCGTCTTCCATGCTCTCTGGTTGAACTTCTTCTCCCTCAAAAAGAGAACTGATCTTTGCCATCTTGGAAATAATTCTTTCCTTCAGAACTGGCTCATAGCCAAACTTGATCTTGTATTCCTTACCGCCAATTTCCATTTTAAGCATATTATTTTACCTTTCCTTTCCCTCCCCTAAATGGGGAAAGGGGCAGCCCGAAGGCCGCCCCATAATCCTTTTTAGTCAGCCGCCGTAACGGTAACTACGCAGGTGTCGTAAGAACCGCCACACTTAGCTTTGATCGTAGCTTCGCCTTCTGCAAGGCCGCTGATAACGCCACTGTCAACAGTTGCAACGGTAGTGTCGCTGGAAGACCAAACAACGGTGCCACCAGCGGGATCAACAGTTGCGGAAACAGTTACCGTGCTTCCCTCTGCAACTGAAACCTGTTCTCTGTTGATGGTAACAGTAGTAGGAACAACTGCAACCGCCGTGTCAAAACCAATAAAGTCATTGGTCGTGCAGTTGATCGTGGTGGTCATAAGACCGTTCTGATCAAATCCAGGAGCAGGTAACTTGCTGGGAACAGTTGCAATTACGAAAATCTGCTTCGTAAGTCCGGGAATCGAAATCAGGAAACATACCTTTTTGCCAAGAAGCGCTGCCCACTCTTCCTCCGTCTCGTTTGTGAGATTGATCGTTACGGGGAAAGTATCGGACACGTCAGACCTTCCGGCTACGTAGTGCGTTACGTAATCCTCAAGTGCGGAAGCATCAATGCTGTTTGCTTCCATAGTCATTTCACCGATGGAATTGATTCTCGTCAGCAGCGAATAAGCACTAGCGGTCGTTACCTTTGCGCCGGTAGCACTTTCAGCCGCATACAATCTGACTCCAAGGGTAGATAAGCCATAATCTGCCATCTGTTTTTACCTCCATTAAAAAGTATCGCTTGCCCCAATAGGCCGTCTGAACCTTGCAACGTTTCTGTAAATGCTCGGATTGCTTTCGTCCACGTATGGGGTTCCTACAACCTCAAACATCATTTCTTTCATTACGTCGCATACGGCATCCGCCACAAAGTCAGCATTGTACTGTCTGGTGTTGTCCGTTACCTCGATTTGAAAAGTAGCGGTAACTCCATTTACGTGCTTGCCGTCAAGCGTTCTGCCGATTTCCTGGCTGTTCATCATGTGAACGTAAACCGTTGGAAATTTAGGTTCTTTTCTCTCTTTTGTTGATGTAGTAAAGTAAATGTTTGGGAATTTTGTTTTGAGCCTGTTTTCGCAGCCGACGCGTACTCGCGTAAATACGATGGACTCTAAGTCATTTACCCACATTGTTTCCAAACACCTCCCTCGCCACGTCAACTATAATCTTTTGCAATTCAAGACTTGTGTTATACATGAACGGTCTGGCTGGCATTCCTTCCGTGTAGTGCCATTTTCCGTCTTTTCCCGGATAAAACCAGTAGTAATTACCCGTAACTGGATTCTGCTGAATGGTTTTCCCAACGGCATAATCCCATGACACCCCTTTTGGTAAAGGAAAAGGATATGGACTGTCCATACCCCTTTGGCCCGTACCAAATTCAACAAAGCAAGCGTGTTTTGAGTCAGTAATGATCGCAAACACGTTGTTTAACTGTTCTTCCATCCTTACGCTTTGCAAAAGCTCACCAGTAAAAATGGCATCTAAATCAACTATTTGCGCCCCTGCAATCATCACGCCATCTTCTGCAAGTCGCCTTGCCAAAAGGTTCGCTTTGTCAAACAGACCGTCTCTGTATTTCTCAAGCTGATGGATCAATCGCTGTATGCTGTTCGTGGATAATATGTTGACCGTGTATCTTTTTCCCATTATTTAGCACGATGCTTCAACAGAATTTTTGTTTGGTTCAGCGAATCCTTGATGCTAACGCCCTCATAATCAGCCGTGTCCGCGTCAACGATCGTATGCTGCTGATCCTTGTAACTCGGTGCAGTTTCAAACCAAACTATAGAGGTTTCCGTCAAGGCATATCTCCCTTTTTCACAAACAACAACCGCGTCATAACTTGACATGTCCACGCCAAATTCCTGAACCGTGGTTTCGTCTCCGCTAAATGAAATGTTCGCGTACATTTCCGCCGGAATAGTGTAGGTAATTTCAGTCTCTCCCGTCTCCACGGGTACTTGTGTTCCATCCACGGCAATGTACTTTATGTTCCCATTTTCGTCGCGCTCATAGATCGGCGTTTCGCCAACCAGATTGCTGTAATACATTTTTTGCTTGTTTCGCCGTAGATTTCTCACCTTAAATTACCTCGCCAAAGGAATAACCCCGTAAAACAGCTTGTCGCGGTTAACGTACTTTCGCGTCACTCCATTCTCGGTTGACGATTCCTGTCCTTCTGCGCCAATCAAATTGTAATCATATAATGCAATGTCACTTATGGTCGGCTCATATTTGCTCATGTCATTGTCAATCATTTCCTGACTGTAACTGCCAGGATAGTTTCTTGCCCTTTTAACTTCTTTGTACGCATTACCGATCTTGGAAGTCAGCAAAGTAGAATTGAACTGCGCTCCTTCCGTCGCCTGTAATTCAGTTGCAAGGGCATTGTAAACAGCGGTTTTCAATTCTGCTTCCGTCATGTGACTCACCCCTTCTCTTACAGCCCAAAGAAGCTAATAAGGATTTTCTTTAGGTTCGCGCCGGATTCCTCTTCGGCATTTTCAATGCCAACAAGTGCGGCCACTTCCCTAAGTTCTGCTACGTTCATCCGATTTATTTCCGTCTTCGTGTAAGTCTTTTCGCCACTTTCAGCTTCGGCTTCGTCCTCGCTAAACGGAATCGGCTCGTCCTTAATCTCAATCTCCTTAACAGGAGCCGGAGGCACAACAATCTGTGCCTCCTTATGTCTCTGTAATAACATTTTCAACCCCCATTTATGAGTCTTCCAAAGTCAAGCCGCTAAGAGACAGCGTTTTAACGGCCGTTCCGCGACCTTCCTTAGTTGCAACAAACTGAATCTTCTGGCTGGTATTTTTGATTCTGCAAATCGAAATACCATCATCGTCTAGTGTAGCCGCTGGATGATCACCGCCAATCACCTGTACGGTGATAGTCGCTCCGTCTTCGCTTTCAGTATGAAGAGCAATATAATTTCCAGACTGCTCTTCAACGTCTCCGCTGAACGCCGTCCATCCAGTAATGTACTTCAACGTTCCCGTGATGGAGTTTGTGTTGACGGTTACACCCTCCTGCAAGTCGGTAATAACCTTGCCAAGAAGGTCTGTGTCTGCCGGTATGTCAACATCTACCGACAGACTTAAGCGGGGTTTTTGCCGAACTTTGCAAGAACAACCTTGCTCTCGTTAGACAGGGCAACAACGTAATGCTCGTCTGCGGAAATAACGGTGGTCTTTGCCAGGATGTCTCTGTCGGACTCGATCTCAACGTTTCTCTTGAGATAGATGGTGATTGCGGTTTCGCTCTCTGCAACCTTGTCTGCCGCGGGATCCTCGTTTGCATCCTGCACGTCTACGATAACGATAGGGCAAGCGTAATACTGTGCGGAAACGGCCTTAACCTTGTCACCAACAACCAGAACGTCAATGCAGTTAGCCATGATCGTGCTAAGATGCTTGTTCGATGCGTCCTCGGTCGTAGCATCAGATACGATGGTGATGGTTCCGTCGGTGTTGTCCTTCGTGTACTTAACCAGCTTAACCTTCTTGGACTTCACAACCTGCGCACCTGCGATGGCTCCGATGGTTCCGTTCATAACAACGTCAAGAGGGTACTTGTCCTTGCTCTTGAAGTCGGGATCCTTACGAAGCGTTGCTTCCTGGTCAGGATGAATGAACATGATCTTGGTAAGCGCATTGTCACTCTCATCGCCAAACTTAGCGTCTGCGTCAACGATTGCGTCATAGCCGATCACGTCAGCCGTGCCGTCATAAACCAGGGATGCGCCGGTAAGAGCATCATAAGCATCGTTGTCAACCTTTGCTGCAACGGACATGGAAAGCTGATTAACTGCGGTTCCTACGGGATCGCCATAGCCGGAAAGAGCTGCCTCATCGGTGATCTCAACGGCCTTACCAGCCTTCTTAACGGTAGCCGTGTCGGTGGTCGTGGTCAGAACGGTAGTTCCCATGGAAACACCTTCTGCTACGTCCTCTGCGTCTCCGATATACATGTACTTCGGGATTGTGATCGTGTTACCAGGTCTTGCGACCAGGGTGGTGTCAATTCTCGCGATGGGCGCGAACTTGATCTTCTTGGGTAATGCTGCGGAAACCATATCCGCCATAACCTGGGGATTAACCAGATTTTCTAACTTGGTCTGTGCCATGTTACTTTTCCTCCTTTTATCTTCCCATCAGCCTTTCATAAGCCTCTGGATTTTTCACTTGGAACTCGGCACGCTTCTGGTAGGACATTTTCTCCAAATCAGCCCGTGTAATTGAAATACCGTCACTAGTACCAACCCCGGCCTGTGGATAATTTCTTTGCCATTCAGCTTTTGCCGCATTCACGGCATCCTTGACTGCGCGGTTCTTCTCGTTTTCGAGAATGGTGGCAATCGCGGCATGATCGCCGTCGGACACCGCACCAATCAACAGATCAACTGTCTTTTCGTCCGCAATGGACTTGTACGCTGCAACCGCTTTCATGTGGTTTAACTCATTTCTGAGTTTCTCCGTTTCTTCCTCGCGGGCTTTTGCAGCCGCTTCTTCCTCTTCCTTTTTCTGTTCGTCCACCGTCTGTGTCGCCCTGTACTTCCTCTTGTATTCAGCAGCCTCGGCGCTGTCCGCATCACTCTTTTTCTTGAGTTTTGCATTCTCAGCCTTCAACTGTGCAAGTTGACTTAACACATCCTCAATGGTGGGCTGTTTTCCGCTCCCTTCCGGCTTTCCGTCGGTCTTCTTGGCGGTATCATCTTTCGTTTCAGTTGTCGTTGTCTTGGTTTCTTCTTCTGCCATTTTTTACCTCTTTCTGCTCGTTATAGTCCTTCTCCGACTTTTGCTCCTTATAGTCCTTCTCCGACTTTAACTATAAAAAAACGCCCACGTTTTCGTGAGCGTAATTTTTATGAATATTCAATCCAGCATCTGCATCCGGCGATTTCTTCCAAATCTCCCCCGGAATAAAGCGTGTCCTTGGGAAATCTCATTTGCGTGCTTCCGACCCAAAACAGATCATCAATCGGGATCCTTTCGCTTTCAAGCACTTCATGCGTTGGGCGAACCTTTTCGTCACCCATCGTAAACCAGGTTTTGTACTTCTTTCCTTGGCCTTTTGCACGCTTGAAATCTCCATAGTTCAGGGTGTCGTTCGCCAAATTTTCCGAAATCAGGATTGCCCTGTCATGCGACAGCGTAAACGGCTTGTCAATTTCCTTGTTTGTCGTTTCCATAATGCCGTCAATGCTCTGCTTCGCATAATTCTCTAAGTAATCATCGACTGGAACGTACTTAGCCATTTCATCGGCAAGCATGTTGACAAGCTGTCTTTCAAGCGCTTCAAGTTCCGCGTACTGTTCATATTGGAACATCATGTATAAAATGACTTCCTCAATGTCTTCCGCAAGTCTGATCCGCCTCTTTTTGTCTCTTTCCGCGATGCCCATTTCGCCAAAATACTTCTCATAGTCTATGGAGCGCCGCTGTAGGTTGTTCAGTTCGTCAAACTGTCTCTTGGCCATTTGTACTCATCCCGTCAATGTTTGGGCTGTTGCCTATCTGGTCTGACTCGTCACCTTCCAATCTGTCAGGCTCCATGGACCCGCCGCCCGTGCCGAATGCTTTTTCAATAAACTTGTCCATGTAAGGCTTGCTGTCCTTTTCCACCTGCGCAGGATCGTCAAACAAACCAATGGCATTAAACATGTGTTTCGGTGCTATTCCATGACTTACGCCTACGGCAAACGTATTGATCTTCGTTGTCATTTCGTAATTCTTCTGGCGCTTAATGCTTGGCTTCAAGTCCATCACCGAAAGTTCCTTTATGGACTCGTCAACCTCTGCAATCATGGTTTCAAAACACGCAGTCAGCACGCAGTCAAGTTCTTCCATCTTGCAGCCGATCTTAATCTGATCCTGTCTGTTTGCTTCAGCTTCAGCTTGCGTCCATCCAGTAGCGTCGGACATTGCTATTCCCGTGCTACCGCCGGAATTGTCGTTTCTGTGAGGAACGTTGCATTTCTCTTTGACGCGGTTAGTTCTGAAGGCAATCTGATTGATCATGCCCTGATAGTTGTATTCAACGGCCAAAGGCTTAACAAAAGGACTTTTGCCGTCACGCGGCGTGTAGGTCAACAGCCAGTCATTCGTAGACGGCTTAATGTCGTTGCCTTTATCGTCCTTCTGAAACTCAACGTCGTTTCCATGCCATATGGCTTGCGTGTTCTGATCAATGTCGTTAAGGAAATCCGAAACCGCAAGGGAAATTCCGTTAATCTCTGAAATCTGCCTCTCGAAACATCCCATTCGGTCATAATCCCTAACCCATTCAATTATAGGGATTCTTCCTAACGGATTCATGTTTCTTCCGTCTGGATTTTCGCTCCACCTTTCAACATCTTTTCCGCGAAGTTTCTTGTATATGTTGACAATCTCAAAGCGCTCCGTTGGCGTGTAGCAAGTGTAATACTTGTCATTTCCTATCTTGCGAACGGTCACGGCAAGCACAATCCTCTTGTCCGTGTAAAAACTGGAACGAACAACAAATGCGGTTCTTGGATCAAGTACGTTGATCGTAAAAGGGCTTTTGCCTGGCTTCCAGTCACGGTTGATCTCAACCATCGTGTACCCAATTCCGCAGATTTCAACAAATCTCGCAAGTTCCTGCTGTTTGCCCTCGATATTCTCCGCACTGTAATACTTGTTTAATTCAGACACCGCGTCAGACTCGTCAGCCGTGTTGTCTCCGCGACGGACAAAAGTAATGGTGTTCCCCCAGTTGAAATCCACTTTGAAAGTGGTGATCTCGTTCGCCAGGTTGTCGTAAATCCAAAAATCAATGTCAGACCTGTACGTTTTCTCACGGATTTTTGCCTGATCGCCTTTTTCAATCCGCAGAAGTTCCTCACAATCAGTCATATTCGTCCAGAAATCGACGCAAGCCGCCCTTAATACGGGAATGATATTTTTGGCATTTACTTCTTTTTCGCTTGTATATATCGTTTTCCTACCGTACTGCATTTCTGCGCTCCTATCTAAACGTCATTCCTGAACTCGTCGTTCGTGTCGGAAGTGCCTGTTTCCTTAATTCCCCCGTCTCGACGTAATACAACACCCTTATCCTGCATTCGTGGCAATCGGATATGATCGGAGAAATCTTTGACTTTCCATCGTATCTGCCTATTCTCTTTTTGCATACCGGGCATTTTATCGTTTTAGGATTCATTTTTCCACCAAAAAAGCACACCGCCCGTGAAGGTTGTGTGCTTTGTTCTTTCGACATATTCTCAATTTAACTATATTTGCCCTTTTTTAAACCGTCAATAGACAATTTAGGACATTATGTGCAATACTAGGACAAATAAAAGATTTTCTTGTTCAAATACGTACTTCCGTAGTGTTTTTCAAAGGAAACCAGCGCGCTTCCGTGCAGTCTTGTAACATTTCTGTAGGAACAAGGTATCTCTGCCGCGATTTCCTCTAAAGATTTGTTTAGGATATATTTCCCAAAAAGGACTTCGTAGTATAACTCGTCAGACATTTTTTCTATTTGGCTGACAATCACTTTTCTTTCATCCACATACTTGTCAACCATTCTGTTGATCTCGTCTTCAATAGCCTCAATCTTTACGTATGCAGAACCCAATTTATCCGGGTCGGGCGTACTGATAACTCTTTCGTTTTCCCTAAAGTTCGACGGAATGCCGTTATATAACTCTTTTGTCTGTTGTAATTCAGCCAGCTTGTTCTTAATTGCTTTGTTCATTCTCCAAATTTGCGATAAATATTCCTTAGTTGTCATGTTCCTTTCCCTCCCATTATCCAAACGGATTATGAATCACCTTTACTGTCATAACTCTGTACTTCTCTACAATCCTTTTTGCAAAGTTTGAAAAGCAGTCCGGCACGTCATCAATCTGTTTCGCAGAAGACACCGAATACGAATGCAAAAGACTCATCATTATGCCGTATGGATCTTTCGGCGTGTATAACGACTTGTCCTTGAATATGACGTGCTGCAATATCCAGTTGGAATACTGGTATATCCTGGCTTCCTTGTTCGTTTCCGTAGGAACGTCGGTTATGTTGCACACCCAGCCTTTTTCGATGACTCGCTTGTTGACTTCCATCGCCACGCGGTCGCCGCCGGCATTTCGCTCAAACTCGCAATCCTGGACCTTGTTGTTTACAAGCACGTTCGCCGCATTTTCGTACTGATTTTCATAATCTGCCGAATTGCTGCATACGCAATCCACGCAGTAATAATCCTCGCCGTATTTCTGCAAAACTGGCAAAACAAAGTAGTCCGTTCCTTTTCCCTTTGTGTCGCATTGGCCGTAAATAATCTCCGGCGCGCCGCTTGGCAACGCAAGGTATCTCCGCGTCTTGTCCTCCGGGAAAAGCAATCCCTCGCGTTCAATCGGCTCCTGCTTATACAGGCACTTGTACGACACGTCGTCCATAAGCAGCGCCTGGTCTGCAAAAAATTCCTTTGTGAAGCCGCCAAACTCATAATCAAAGTTACTTTCGCCAGTTACGGGGTCCAAATCTGGAATCGCTATGACCTTAACCCGTTCGTTTCCGGCATACATCTTTATCAGACGGCCTATCGGGTCCAAGGTACTCCACCTTGTCGCCTGTATGATCTCCTTGCAAGGCTTGTTCTCTGAATCCATCGTTTTTCTCTGCCTTGCGTCTACCGTGTACGCTCCCCACAACTTTTCCAGTATGTTTTTGTTTAGCGCCTCTTCCAGTTTACCGATCATGTCATCGACAAGCAGAAATTTTGAAGCGCGCACCTTTCCGGCATTCTCCGAACCAACCGCCGCCGTCTGAAGACTGGGGAACGGCTTGTAAGCGCCTATGTTAAGTTGCTGCATCTTCGCATTCGTGCTTGTCACTTGCAGTTCAGGGAATATCTCTTTCCACGTGTACTCTATGTTGTCCGAAACCATCTGATACACGCCGTCGTAATACATTCTCGTAATGTCCGAACTGTGCGAATAGAACAAATTGTAGTCTCGCGGGAACCATCCAATCACGGCTGAATTGAAGAACTTTAGCAGCGTTGTTTTGCCCGTTCCGGGGGGCTGTGATATGCAAAGAATGTCATATTTGTCATCCAGCATTCCCTGATACGCTTCAATCAGCCCAAATTTGTGAAACTGTCGGCGCTTCGGCATGTAAAACCTGGCTTTTGGCTCTCTCTTTTTCTCAAGGTACAGCATGTAGCTGTCAAAGTTGCCGCTCTGCGCCTCATACAGCAGAACTCCGTAATACTTGTCCAGCAGATCGTACCAGGTTTTATGCTTGAACGCGTGCTTCTCCAGATCCCATAAAGTGCCTTCAGTTCTGGTCTTGCAGAACTTCTCAAGCATCCACTTTGAGTTGGCTGACAGTTTCGCCCCGTATTCAGCGTCTCCCTCCGTCACGTACGCAACCTGACATGCCTGAACGTAAGCATTGATTACGTCCTCGTCTACGCCCTTGCGCTTTATGTATGAATTATATTCATTTACGGCCTTTATCAGTTCGGCAGATGCCATCTACTTCCTGCTCCACGCGTTACCTTTCCGGCGCTTTTCCATGCAGTCGCCCAACTTCGGTATACGCTTCTCCCAATCAAGATACATCGGTTTACCATCTGTAAAGTAATTTCCAGGTATTCTGCCCGTCTCGAAGAGTTTCGTGAGGCGATAATGCAGCGTCAGATACTTTACGCCAAGCATCCTCGCCATGTCTGTTTCCGTTATCTGCCCAGATGCCCACAAGTAATATGCTTCCATAAACTTGTCTGCATCCATCTTACTGGGATTCGGCATTATCACTCACCTCACTTTTATTCGTTATGGAATATATAATCCGTCATAGTCTGTTAGCAAAGGATAGCCAGACTTACAAACTCTATGAAACTCGTCAAGTCCTTTATCTCTTATTATTTCAAGTAATGTGATTATCAGCTTTTCTGTGTCTGGATGGAAGTATCTTCCT
>Ga0310690_10008854_pt1 | contig 12699 bp, 10 predicted proteins | sample AusTroGonzalo_MG_2_FD_207661 | JGI IMG/M metagenome (GOLD analysis project Ga0310690, IMG submission 207661) | Bovine rumen microbial communities from tropical cattle in Woodstock, Queensland, Australia - Gonzalo_04 (v2) (version 2) | ecosystem: Host-associated > Mammals > Digestive system >...
GATGACACGAGCCCGTCATTCTGAACGAAGTGAAGCATCTTTTTCGTCAGTCTCTGTTTTTTCGTTATCTTTGTAAGTTATGAAGAAAGAGGCACAGATAGAAGTCTGCCGTAGGCAGGACAGCCGGCTCGCCGGCGGAGAACGGCTGGCGGAAGTGGCACCGCTCCTGGCCGGAGAGACGGAGGTGTTCCTGGTCTACGACGAGAACGTGGCCTGGGCCGCCGGGGAAGTGCTGGCCGCGTGCGGGAGCGCCATCCGGGGCGCCATCGCCATCGATACGTCGGAGGCCCTCAAGAACCTGGACACCGTCACGGCCATCTGCCGGCAGCTCCTGGAGGCCGGCGCCTCCCGCAAGGCCCTGCTGGTGGCCATCGGCGGGGGCATCACCACGGACATGGCCGGTTTCGCCGCCAGCCTGTACAAGCGCGGCATCCGCTACGCCAACATCCCCACCACGCTCCTGGCGCAGGTGGACGCGGCCATCGGCGGAAAAACCGGCGTGAACCTGGACGGCTACAAGAACATGCTGGGCGCCTTCCACCTGCCCCTGTTCACCTTCCTCTGCGCCGATGTCCTCCGCACCCTCCCCCCGCGCGAATTCCGCTCCGGCCTGGCCGAACTGCTCAAAACCTTCCTCATCGCAGACGCCGCCGCCTATTCCGCCGCTGTCGCATCCGTAAAAACCGCCATTTTCGCGGACACAAGCGCCAAAACGGCCACCCTGTCCGCAAATAACGCCCAAAACGCGGACAGGCAAGGCCAAAATGCGGCCGTCATCGGCCCCTGGGCGCTGCAGGCGGCCCGGATCAAGGCAGGTATCGTGCAGGAGGACCCGTTCGAGGAAGGCCGCAGGGCCGTGCTGAACCTGGGCCACACCTTCGGGCACGCCATCGAGCACGAGGCCCAGCGGCAGGGGGACGACATCAGCCACGGAGAGGCCGTTGCCATGGGCATCCTCCTGGCGGCCCGGCTCTCGGAAGCCATGGGCGTCGCGGGAAATGGCCTGGCAGCGCAGCTGAAGGCCGATTTCAACGCCCTGGGCCTGCCCACGGAAAGCCCTTACCCGCTGGCCGCCTTGCAGGAGGCCATGGAGAAAGACAAGAAGGCCGCCGGCGGCCAAGTAAAGTTTGTGCTGCTGCAGGCCCCCGGTCAGGTGCTGCTGCAGGAAATGACGGCCGCCCAGGCCTGTGAAAAATTGATAAGCGCATGATTTGTACATCCATACAGAACAAGGAACTGGACGAAATCCTCGCCATCCTGGACAGCGGGGAAGTGGAGATGGCGGAGATCCGCCTGGACCGCTGCCCCCTGGAGGACGAGGACATCGAGACGCTGTTCTCCAGCTCGGACGTGCCCCTGGTGGCCACGTGCCGGCTCAGTGAGGAAGAGGCCGCCCCGGCGCTGCTGGAGATGGCCATCCGCGCCGGGGCCAAGTACGTGGACCTGGAGATGGAGGCGCCCGCCGCCGTGGGCCGCCGCATCCGCGAGGCCTGCCGGGAGTGGGGGAGCGTCCTCATCCGTTCCTACCACGACTTCGCCGGCACCCCGCCGTCCGCCACGCTCCACTCCCTGCTGGAACGGGCGCGCGCCTTTGGCGGTGAGATTGTGAAAATCGTCACCACAGCCACCTGCGAGGCCGATAACGAAACCATCAAGGCCCTCTATCAGGAGGCCGAACCCGGCACGCTCATCGCTTTCTGCATGGGCGAAACAGGCCGCGCATCCCGCCTGGAGGCCCTCCGGCAGGGCGCGCCGTTCACCTACGCCTGCCTCACGGAGGAGGAAGCCACGGCCCCCGGCCAGTGGACCACCCGCGCCATGCGGGAGGCCGTGTACGGCGGCTTCCGCTTCATCCGGGCCGAAGGCCTCCCCATGCCTTCGTCCAAGAGCTTTGCCCAGCGGGCCATCGTGGCCGCCGCCCTCGCGGAAGGCACTTCCCGGCTCAGCGGCTACTCCCCCTGCGGCGACAACGAATCCGCCCTGGCAGTGGCCCGGGCCCTGGGCGCCACGGTGGAGCAAGAAGGGAACCTGCTGAACATCACCGGCATCGGCGCCACGCCCGGCTGCCTTCAACTGGACCAGTTGCACACCGGCGAATCCGGCTTCCTCACCCGTCTGATGATTCCCCTGCTGAGCGTGATTGCCCGGGAGCCGGTGCGCGTAACCGGTGAGAAAACCCTCCTGGGCCGGCCGCTTTCCGGCGCGCACGACATCATGGCCAGCTACGGGGTGAGGCTGTACCCGGAGACGCCCGGTCAAGCCGGGCAGGATGCGCCCAAAGCGGACAACGCGCGGAAAACGGATTGCTACCTGCCGCTCAAGGTGGCGGGGCCGCTCATCCCCGGCCGGGCGGACGTGTCCGGCAAAGGCGGTTCCCAGCTGCTCTCCGGCCTGCTGGCAGCCCTGCCGCTGGCCGATGGCAAATCCACCCTCTACATCCAGGAACCCAAGAGCATCCCCTACCTCTTCATCACGGAGGACGTCCTCCGCAAGTTCGGCATCCGCATGAGCTCGGAGATCGAAGGGGACGACGACTTCATGGAAACCCAGGACTGGAGTCTCTGCACGGGCGTTTCCTTCCGCATCAAGGGAGGCCAGCAGTATCACGCGGCGGACTTCGCCATCGAGGCGGACTGGTCCGGCGCCGCCCCCTTCCTCACCGCCGGCGCCCTCTTCGGCGACGTGGAAGTGGAAGGCCTGGACACCCAGTCCCTGCAGGCCGACATCTCCATCATGGACATCCTGATGGAAGCCGGTGCCAGCCTCTCGCAGCTGGAAGGGAGCAACCCTTCCACCGGACCCATCCACGTGAAACGGGCCCCGCTCAATGCGTTCCGGACCGACCTCAACAACTGCCCGGACCTCTTCCCCATGGTCGCCGTCCTGGCCGCCTTCTGCCCCGGCGAAAGCCATCTGCTGGGCGTGGAACGGCTCCGCCACAAGGAAACGGACCGCGCCGCCGCCATCCAGGACATGCTGGAGCGGATGGGCGTGCCCGTGAGCATCCAGGAAGATGAGATGACCATCACCGGCATGGGCCTCACCCGGCGCATCCTCACCGGGAACCTCCTGAAGGGCGGTTCCTTCCCGTCCCACGGAGATCACCGCATGGTGATGGCCCTCCGCGTCGCCTCCCTGGGCGCCGCCAGCCCCGTAACCATCGACGACACAGACTGCGTCGCCAAGTCCTTCCCCCAGTTCCACACTTTGTTCAACAGCCTATGAACACTTTCGGCAACAAATTCAGCGTCAGCATCTTCGGCGAGTCTCACGGAGAGCGGATCGGCGTAACCGTAGATGGCGTGCAGCCCGGCCTGCCGCTGGGGATGGAAGACCTGATGCCGGACCTGGCCCGCCGCAAGGCCGGGGCCAAGGGCACCACACCGCGCGTGGAAACGGACCTGCCGGAAATCGTCTCCGGCGTCTATGAAGGCCACACCACCGGCGCACCGCTCACCATCCTGTTCAAGAACGAGAACACCCGCAGCGGGGACTATGCCGGCTTCCGGGACAACCCCCGCCCCGGCCACGCCGACCGCACCGCCAGCATCAAATTCCAGGGATGCAACGATCCCCGGGGCGGCGGCCACTTCAGCGGCCGCATCACGCTGGGCGTGGTGGCCGCCGGCGTCATTGCCAAGAAAATGGCCCCGTACCGCTATGAGGCAAAGATTGTGGAGCTGGGCGGCCGTACCGACGGCTGGCCGGAGGCCCTGGAACAGGCCCAGGCCGAAGGCGACTCCCTGGGCGCGGTGGTGGAATGCCGCGTGGACGGCGTGCCCGCCGGACTGGGCGAACCATTCTGGGACAGCGTGGAATCCCGCCTGGCCCATGCCCTCTTCGCCATTCCGGGCGTGCGGGGCGTGGAATTCGGCGACGGTTTCCAGGCCGCCCGCATGAAGGGATCGGAGCACAACGACGCCTATGCCCCCGGGCAGGTGGCGCCCCTCACCAACCACGCCGGCGGAGTGAACGGCGGCATCACCAACGGCAACCCCCTCGTCTTCCGCGTCGCCTTCAAGCCCACTGCCAGCATCGCCAAGGCTGGGATTCCTGGCCGGCACGACACCTGTTTCGCCCTCCGCACCCCCGTGATCGTGGAGGCCATGGCGGCCATCGTCCTGGCCGGTTTCCTGAACGATTAAGCCCCTATGAAGAAACTCCTGACCCTTCTCCTCCTGCTTACCGTCGCCGCCGCCACCGCCCGGGCGCAGCGCAGCACCGCCACGGTCAGCGGTTACATCACCGACGAAACCAGCGGGGAAACCCTCCTGGGCGCCGGCGTGCTCCTGGACAACGGTTCCCGCACCCCCACCGGTGCCGTCACCAACGTATATGGCTTCTACACCCTCACCCTCCCCAAGGGGAAAACCCGGCTGCAGTACAGCTACGTGGGTTATGAGAGCCGGGTGGTGGAGCTGGACCTCCAGCGGGACACGGCCATCAACATCGTCCTGAACACCGCCTCCCTCGCAGAATCCGTGGTGGTGGCCCAGCGGGACGCCGGCATCCAGTCCACCTACCTGGGCGCCATTGAAGTGCCCATCGCCCAAATCCAGAACACCCCCGTGCTCTTCGGGGAGGCCGATGTCCTCAAGGCCATCCAGCTGATGCCGGGCGTGCAGGGCGGAAATGAAGGATTCACAGGCCTTTACGTCCGCGGAGGCGGCCCGGACGAGAACCTCATCCTCCTGGACGGAACGCCCATCTACAACGTGGACCACATGCTGGGCATCCTCTCCGTGTTCCAGACGGAAGCCGTCAAGAAGGTGACCCTGTACAAGGGCTCCTTCCCGGCCCGCTACGGCGGCCGCGTCTCCTCCATCGTGGACATCCGCACCAACGACGGCAACATGAAGGAGACCCACGGCAGCATCGGCCTGGGCGCCCTCACGGAAAAACTGCACCTGGAGGGCCCCATCGTGAAGGACAAGCTCAGTTATTCCCTCAGCGGCCGCGGACTGCACACCCTCCTGTACGACCCCCTCATCCGCCTGGCCATGGGAAAGGGCCGCTACGCCAATTACTTCTTCTACGACCTCTCCGGCAAGCTCACCTGGCGCCTCTCGGACAAGGACCGCTTCTTCCTGGGCGGCTACAGCGGCAAGGACAACATGGGCATCAGCTTCGAGGAAGACGGGACGGACTATTACGTTTATAACGAGGACGTTCCCGGCGCCCAAACGCAGTACTTCATGCGGACCGACATGGGCATCGGCTGGGGCAATAACGTGGCCTCGCTGCGCTGGAACCACATTTTCTCCAGCCGGCTCTTCTCCAACACCACCATCGCCTTCAACCAGTACCAGATGCTCATGCACATGGGTCTGAAGGAGGAAGTGGAAGGGGAAACCGCCCAGTTCGACGTGAACTACAATTCCGGCATCCGGGACTGGAGCGCCAAGCTGGACTTCGACTACGTGCCCACCCCGGCCCACCTGGTGAAGTTCGGGGCGGAGTACACCTACCATACCTTCGTCCCCGAAACCCTGACAGCCGTGATGAGTGACACCATCAACGAGGCTACCAACGGGGAAGGGCTCAATTACCGCAGCCCCTATGAGTCCTACGTGGGGCACGACATCGCCCTTTACGCGGAGGACGATTTCTCCATTGGCAACCACCTCACCATCAATCCGGGCCTGTACGCCTCCCTGTTCCTTACGGACGGGAAGCCGTACTTCAACCTGCAGCCGCGCCTGTCGGCCAAGCTCTCGCTGGACAACGGCATCTCCTTCAAGACGGGGTACGCGCGGATGGCCCAGTACGTGCACCTGCTCAGCTCCTTCTCCATCTCCCTGCCGCTGGACCTGTGGGTCCCCATCACCAAGAACATCAAGCCGGTGACCTCGGACCAGGTTTCCGCGGGCATCTACTACGACGGTCTCCCGGGCTGGGAATTCTCCATCGAGGGCTACTGGAAACACATCGACAACCTGCTGGAGTACAAGGACGGCACCATCGTCCTGGGCAACAGCATGGGCTGGGAAAACAAGGTGGAAATGGGCCAGGGAACGGCCAAGGGCCTGGAATTCTTCGTCCAGAAGACCCAGGGGAAACTCACCGGCTGGGTGGCCTATACGCTGGCCAAGAGCGACCGTGTTTTCCCCGACGGCTCCATCAACCTGGGACGGCCCTTCCCGTACAAGTACGACCGCCGGCACAACTTCAACATCAACCTCAACTACAAGCTGGGGAAGGTGGTGGAACTGAACGCCGCCTGGAGTTTCGCCAGTGGCAGCGCCACCACCATCCCGCTGCAGCGCACCGTCGTGCTGGCACCGGACACCATCTACAACCCGGAGTTCAACGGCTACTCCGGCGGGGCGCGGGCCGCCGACTTCGTGGAGGAGCGGAACAACTACCGCCTGCCGCCCAGCCACCGGCTGAACGTGGGCGCCAACTTCAAGGCCGGCGACCACTGGATCTTCAACCTGAGCGTGTACAACGTCTATAACAACATGAACCCCAATATGGTGTTCGTGGACTACACCTACCAGCAGAACGCCGACGGAACGTACTACACCAAGCCCGTGATGCGCAAGATCACCATCCTGCCCATCATGCCGTCCACCAGTATCACCTATCAATTCTGACGCGCTATGAAAAAGATCATACCCTTGTTGTGGTTCCTTCTGGTCATCGCAGCCTGCGAGAACACCATCCCGGTGGAATTCGGGGACACGGATCCCGTGATCGTGCTCAACGCCCAGCTGCTGAACAGCAACGCAGAACAGCTGATTTACCTGAGCGAGAGCTCCCGGACCCGCCTGGAGCCCCTCCCGGACGCGGAAGTCACCGTGGAGGTGGACGGGAAAGAACCCATCCTGGCCGAAGGAATTCCCGTGGACCGGCAGCAGGACTATTATGCCGCCTGCTACCATTTCCCGGCCGATATCCCGGCAGGGGCGCAGGTGAAAATCAGCGCCCGGAAAGGTACGATGGAAGCCTGGGCGGTGTGCGAAGCGACGCAGCCCGCCGTGATTTCCTCCGTGGACACGCTCCGGCTCGCCGAACAGAACTTCGATTCCACCTATGAGGCCTTTGTGTTCAAGGTTACCTTCCGGGACCTCCCGGGCACGACGTACTACCGTATTGGCGTCCGGACGGAATTCAATGTCCACCAGGTGGACGCCGAAGGCCGGACCATGGATCTTCCCGTCATGTACGAACTGCCCGTGGACGGCAGCAACGACCCCATCCTGGGCGGCACCGCCATGACCGTATCCATTTTTGACCTGCAGCCCACCTACCTGGTGTTCACGGACGAGCAGTTCCAGGACCAGGAGTGCACCCTGCGGCTTTCCATCCCGGCGGACCAGCTGTATCCTTATTATTATGCGTGGGAAGAGGGTTTCGAACCCTATTATGCCATCATAACCGCCACCTACATCCCCTGGCTGGAGACCATCAGCATGGAGGAATACCACTACCTGAGCGCCCTCAACAACCTGGATAACTTCGGCTATGAGGCCCAGATGATCGTGGAACCCACCACCATCCCTTCCAACGTGTACGGCGGACTGGGCTTCGTCTCCGTGCGCAACCGGTCGGAAGCCAAGCCCATCAAGGGGACCCAGAAGCGGTACGACTATTACTACACTGACGATAACGGCCTCCTCACCGAATAATCTTGCTATCTTTGCAGTCCATTATGGCTGACGACAAAAACATCATACGGGAATTCACCTCCGGGGAGTACAAGGAGGGTTTTGTGACGGATGTGGAACAGGAGTTCATCCCCAAGGGACTGAACGAGGACATCATCCGCCAGATCTCGGCCCGCAAGGAGGAGCCCGCGTGGCTGCTGGAATTCCGGCTGGACGCCTTCCGCAAATGGCAGGCGATGCCGGAGCCTTCCTGGGCGCATCTGGACATGCCCAAAATTGATTACCAGGATATTATCTACTACGCCGCGCCCAAGAAGGACAAGGACCGCCCCAAGGAGATCGACCCCAAGCTGGCGGAGACCTTCGACAAACTGGGCATTCCGCTCAAGGAGCGGGACGTGCTGGCCGGCGTGGTGGCCGTGGACGCCGTCTTCGACTCCGTGTCCGTGACCACTACCTTCCGGAAGACGCTGGCGGAGAAAGGCATCATTTTCTGCTCCTTCTCGGAGGCCGTGAAAGAGCATCCGGACCTGGTGCGCAAGTACCTGGCCTCCGTGGTACCCCCGTCGGACAATTACTTTGCGGCCCTCAACAGCGCCGTCTTCTCCGACGGTTCCTTCTGCTACATCCCCAAGGGAGTGCGCTGCCCGATGGACCTGAGTAGCTATTTCCGCATCAACGCCCGCGGCACGGGCCAGTTCGAGCGCACGCTCATCGTGGCCGATGAAGACTCCTACGTCTCCTACATGGAGGGCTGTACCGCCCCCATGCGGGACGAGCAGCAGCTGCACGCCGCCGTGGTGGAGATCATCGTGGAGGCCGGGGCCGATGTCAAATACTCCACCGTCCAGAACTGGTATCCGGGCGACGCCAACGGCAAGGGCGGCATCCTGAACCTGGTCACCAAGCGCGGCATCTGCAAGGGCGCCGGCAGCCACTTGAGCTGGACCCAGGTGGAAACGGGTTCCGCCATCACCTGGAAATACCCCTCCACCATCCTGAAGGGCGACTATTCCGCTTCCGAGTTCTACTCCGTGGCCGTTACCAACAACCACCAGCAGGCCGACACAGGCACCAAGATGATCCACCTGGGACGCGGCACCAAGAGCCGCATCGTGTCCAAGGGCATTTCGGCAGGGGAAAGCCAGAACAGCTACCGCGGCCTGGTGCGAATGGCGCGCGGGGCCGTGAACGCCCGCAACTACTCCCAGTGTGACAGCCTCCTCATCGGCTCCCGCTGCGGGGCCCATACCTTCCCGGACATCCAGTCCCAGAACCCCACCGCCACGGTGGAACACGAGGCCACCACCTCCAAAATCTCTGAGGACCAGCTGTTTTACTGCAACCAGCGGGGCATCGGCCCGGAAGACGCCGTGGGGCTCATCGTCAACGGCTACGCCCGGGAAGTGCTGAGCCGCCTCCCGATGGAATTTGCCGTAGAGGCGCAAAAATTATTACAAGTATCTCTTGAAGGATCTGTAGGATGAATTGGATTGATCTCATAGCCAGTATTTTAGGCCTTACCTGTGTGTTCCTGGCGGGCCGCAACTCCAAGTATAACTTCTGGGTGGGCTACCTCTACACGGCGGCGCTCTTTGTGCTGTTCTGGGACAAGAACCTGTATGCCAACCTGTTGCTGCAGCCCGTCTCCCTGGCCATCAATGTCCTGGGCCATTACCGCTGGACGCATCCCAAGGCCGACGAGCAAAGCTCGCAGGACAGCAAGTCCCTGAAAGTGAGCTCTCTCAGTCCCGTCATGGCCGTCATCTGCGCGGTGGCCACCCTGACAGTCGCCGGCCTCTGGGGCTGGACGCTGGACAAACTCTTCCCGGCCGATCCGCACCCCTACCTGGACTGCATCGTCACGGCCCTCATCCTGCTGGCCCAGCTGCTGAGCTCGCTTAAGAAATGGGAATGCTGGATTGTGTGGCTGCTGGTGAACATCACCCAGATCATCCTGCACCTGAGCGTGGGCAACATCTTCATGTCCATCGTGTGCGGCCTGTACCTGGTGAACGGCATCTGGTCGCTGGCCACCTGGATGAAATTGTACAAGAAAAAAGCCTGATATGTTACAGATACAAAACCTGCACGCCTGCGTGGAAGGCAAGGAAATCCTGAAAGGGATCGACCTCCACATCGGTCCCGGTGAGATCCACGCCGTGATGGGCCCCAACGGCGCCGGAAAAAGCACCCTGGCGGCCGTCCTCACGGGGAAACCCGGCTACGAAGTCACGGAAGGGAGCATCCGCTTCCAGGGCAAGGACCTCCTGGCAATGAGCCCGGAGGAACGCGCCTGGGCGGGCCTGTTCCTGAGTTTCCAGTATCCCATCGAGATTCCCGGCGTCACCATCACGGCCTTCATGAAAGCGGCCGTGAACGCCCGGCGCAAGGCCGCCGGAGAGCCGGAAATGAAGGCCGGTGAGTTCCTCAAACTGATGAAGGAGAAGATGGCCTTCGTGCAGATGAAGCCGGAATTCGCCAAGCGGGAAGTGAACGTGGGCTTCTCCGGCGGCGAGAAAAAGCGCAACGAGATTTTCCAGATGGCCCTGCTGGATCCCGTCCTCAGCATCTTGGACGAGACCGACAGCGGCCTGGACGTGGATGCGCTCAAGATTGTGGCGGACGGCGTGAACGCCCTCCGCAGCCCGGAGAAAAGCGCCATCATCGTCACGCACTACCAGAAACTGCTGGAATACGTCCAGCCGGACGTGGTGCACGTGCTCAAGGCCGGCCGCATCGTGAAAACCGGCGGCCGGGAACTGATCGATGCCATTGAGAACCATGGATTTGACCAATTCTGATGGGACACGGTAAATATATAGCGCCCCCGAAGGCGTTGTACCAGGTCCAGGCCGGCGAAGTGCTGGAACTGGCGTTCGTGGTGCTGCCCGGGGAGTCGCGGGACATCGATGTGAGCGTGGATCTCTGCGGCCCCGGGGCGGAGGCGCACCTCAAGGGGCTGTACCTCTGCAAGGCCGACGAAACGGTGAATTTCCGCATCGTGATGCACCACAAGGCCCCCGGCTGCAAGAGCACGCAGCTGTTCAAGGGCATCGCCGGCGGGCAGGCGCAAGTGCGCTTCGACGGCGTGATCGTGGTGGCCCCGGACGCCCAGCAGACGGAAGCCTACCAGGAAAACCACAACATCGTCCTCACCGACGAGGCCAAGGTGGTTACCAAGCCCCAGCTGGAGATTTACGCCGATGACGTCAAGTGTTCCCACGGCGCCACGGTGGGCCGCCTCAACGAGGATGAACTCTTCTACATGCGCTCCCGCGGCATTCCGGAGGCCGAGGCGCGCACGCTGCAGATGCTTTCCTTCCTGTCGCCGGTGATCCCGGAAGGGCGGGAAGAAGAAATGGAACAAGTCCTCCGCGCACTTTGAGAAGATGGGCCGCCATACTGATCCTGCTGCTCACGGCGCTGACCGCCTTTGCCAAGGTGGACAAGGCGCTCCTGGACCAGTTGGACGCCTACCTCAGGAACCGCAACCTGTTTGACGAGCAGAAGGAAGCCCGCCTGGAAGCAGGCCGGCAGCGCGTGGACCAGGCCCGGACCCCGCAGCAACGTTACGACGCCTGCATGGCCCTGGCCGAGGAATTCTTCTCCTATCGTTTCGATTCCACCCAAACCTGGCTCAAGAAAGCCATCTCCCTGGCGGAAGGGATGGGGGACCCCCTCCTGCGGGACAAGGCCGGCATCCGCCTGGCCTATCTGTACACCAAGGCGGGCAGTTATATGGAGGCCTACGACCGGCTGTACCTGAAAACGGACACCACCTTCCTGCATCCCTCCCTGAAGGCCGACTACCTGGAAGCCCTTTATGAGTTCAGCAAGGATCTCTCCGGCAATTCCGGCATGGTGGAGAACCTGAATCTCCCGGCCCCGTCCGTTTACAGGCAGCAGCTCTATCCCCTGCTGCAGGAAGGGAGCGAGCGCTGGCTGCGCCTGAAGCTGGCGGAACTGATGGAACAGTACTCCTACAGGGCGGCCGACAGCCTGGCCCACCAGCTGCTGGCCCTGGTTCCCCCGCAATCCCACCAGGCAGCCATCTATTATTACGAACTGTCGGAAATCGCCTGGCAGGAACACCGCTACGACGACCAGGAGAACTACCTGGCCCTATCGGCCCAGTGCGACATCGTCAACGCCATCAAGGACTACGCCTCCCTGTCCCTCCTGTCCCAGTCCTTCATCGCCTCGGACGTGGACCGCTCGTTCCACTATCTGCGGATTGCCCAGGAAGACGCGCTGCTGTACAATTCCAAACTCCGGCCCTGGCAGATTTCCCAGTTCTTCATGGTGATTGAAAACCAGTACGAGGCGCGTCACGAATCGCTGCGCCGGCGGCAGCTGGCCTGGAACATCCTGCTGGCCGTGCTGGTGCTGCTGCTGGGCATGGCCGTCCTCTTCATCGCCCTGCAAACCCGCCGCCTGCGGGTGGCGCACGAACGCCTGCGGGACGCCGACCAGATCAAAGAGGGCTACATCATCCAGTTCCTGGAGGACCTCTCCGCCAGCGTGGAGCAGATCCAGCAGGACGAGAACCGCATCCGGAAACTGCTGAAACAGGGGCGCTCGGAAGAACTCCTCCACACCCTTTCCCTCTCCACGCGGGCCGACGACGCCCTGGAAGGCTTCTACCGGATCTTCGACAAAACCTTCCTGGACCTGCATCCGGACTTTGTGGAGCATTTCAACGCCCTCCTCCGTCCGGAGGCCCGGATGACCCTGAAAAAACCGGGGCAGCTGAATACGGAACTGCGCATTTTCGCCCTCATCCGCATGGGTATCGACGACTCCAAGGACATCGCCCGCCTGCTGCATTATTCCCTGAGCACCATCTACAATTACAAGGTGTCCGTCAAGAACAATGCGCTGGGAAACCGGGACCAATTTGAGCAAAAAGTGAAGGAAATCCAGTAGAATGCCTTTGAAAAGCACTACTTTTTTCCATTATTTCAAAAATATAACCACATAATAACCAAATACATAGTATCGAAAAACCGCTACTATATTTTTAGAGGCTGTTGGAAACGTTGCTAAAACACCTAATTTTGCTCCCGTCAGCCACTGACACGAAACG
>Ga0310690_10008856_pt1 | contig 12698 bp, 6 predicted proteins | sample AusTroGonzalo_MG_2_FD_207661 | JGI IMG/M metagenome (GOLD analysis project Ga0310690, IMG submission 207661) | Bovine rumen microbial communities from tropical cattle in Woodstock, Queensland, Australia - Gonzalo_04 (v2) (version 2) | ecosystem: Host-associated > Mammals > Digestive system >...
AGCTCGTAGGTGTATATACCGATCGACGGAATACCCATACCGTGACCCATTACCGTCACCTCTTTACCTTTATAGGTACCCGTGAAGGCCAACATACCACGTACGTTATTCACCTGTTTCGAGTTCTCCAGGAAACGCTCTGCCATCAGTTTGGCACGCAGCGGGTCACCTGCCATAATCATCGTTTTTGCAATCTCTCCATACTGCGCACCGATGTGCGGAGTCGGACAATTTTCTTTTGCCATAATGTTTGTGTTTTTAATAGGTTATTTATTGATGTTTATAAAATTCAATTGCTTTTTCCAGATCCTCCGGTGTGTCGATACCGATAGTCTGTGTGTCGGTTACGCCTACGAAGATACGATAGCCGTTCTCTAACCATCGCAACTGCTCCAGACGCTCTTTGATCTCCAACGGCGATTGCGGCAGCTTGGTGATCTGATTTAATACGTCCGCGCGGTAAGCGTAGATTCCGATGTGATGATAGTACTTGTCATCTGAAGCCTTGATCGGTTGGCGGGAGAACAACTTGGCCTCTCCGCTCGCCACATCCCAATTCACTTTCGGACTGTTCGGGTTCTCGACATCCTCATCCGATGTGAACGGCCGCACGAGTGTCGCAATCTGCGTGAGCTCGTTGTCAAAGCATTTCATCAGCGCTTCTATCTGCTCCGGCTGAATGAAAGGCTCGTCGCCTTGGATATTGATGACCACGGTGGCGGTGTCGTTCTGCTCGCGCCATGAAGGGGTAGTGATTGCTTCATAGGCTTCCAAGCAACGGTCTGTACCGCACTTATGATCCGGACGCGTCATGACGACCTTGCCGCCAAAAGCCTCTACGGCATCATAGATGCGGTCGTCGTCTGTAGCAACTACCACCGGGTCAAGCACCTTGCAAGCCTGTTCGTACACACGCCGAATGACGGTTCTGCCGCCTATCTCCGCCAGCGGTTTGCCCGGAAAACGGGTGGACGCATAGCGCGCCGGTATGATTCCAATAAATTTCATCTATCAATTATAAATTATCAATTATCAATTGTGCCACTCTCAATTTTTGAGAGTAGACGCATAGCTCCTGCTATTGTTTTTACATTGCTGATGCTCACCATCCGCCTTCCGGTCGGTTTGCCTTTTTTATCTTTCTCTTCATGCAGCGAGCATCGCTCCGGTCGTGTTACGGCGTACTGCACGATGTTTCCGAACATCTGCGACTGCCAGTATGCATCTTTGTGCTGCACGAGGTACATCGTCATTCGCTCGCCTTTGAGTAATATCTTCTCTACACCCAGACGGCAACAGATCCAACGCAGTCGTACAACGTCTAACAACTCTTCTGCCGGTTCCGGCAACACTCCGAAGCGGTCGATGAGACGTTTGCGGAACTCCAACAACTGATCCTCGCTGCGTAGCGTGTCTAACTCACGATAGAGCGTGATACGTTCGCTGATGTTCTCGATATAATCTGTCGGGAAGCATACCGCGATATCCGTCTCTAACTGTGCATCGGTACACCAAAGGTGTGCATCATCGAGCGACGAAGTCGCGCTCATTTTATCATTGAGTGGCTCTGCCACGCTCATTTCCTCTTTCAGTTCCTCCACCGCCTCGTTCAGTATCCGCTGATACGTCTCGTAGCCCAAGTCGGCAATGAAACCACTCTGCTCGGCGCCTAACATATTTCCCGCGCCGCGGATGTCCAGGTCCTGCATCGCCAGGTTGAATCCTGCGCCTAACTCAGCAAAGGTGCTCAAGGCCTCCAAGCGCCTTCTTGCATCGTCCGTCAGTAACTCTTTCTCCGGTGCGATGAGGTAGCAGTACGCCTTCCTGTTCGATCGTCCCACACGTCCGCGTAACTGATGCAAGTCCGCCAGACCGTAGTGGTTCGCGCCGAAGATGAGTATCGTGTTCACGTTCGGTATGTCCACGCCCGACTCGATGATGGTTGTCGAGAGGAGGATGTCATAATCGTAGTTGATGAACGCCTCCAGTCGTTCTTCCATCTCGCCGGCCGGCAGTTGTCCGTGCGCGATGATGATTCGTGCCTCCGGAACCAACTTATGGATCTTATGCTCGATACGCGGCAGCATCTCGATGCGGTTGTTGACGATGAACACCTGCCCGTTTCGACCCATCTCCAACTCAATCGCCTCTTTGATGATGTCCTCGTCGTCCGACGTGATCAATTCCGTCTGCACAGGATATCGGTTCGGTGGCGGAGTGGTCATGATGCTCAAGTCTCGTGCACCCAACAGACTGAACTGTAACGTTCTCGGTATCGGTGTTGCCGTCAGCGTCAGTACATCTACATTTGCCCGCAGGCTCTTCAGTTTCTCTTTGGCCGCTACGCCGAACTTCTGTTCCTCGTCGATGATGAGCAGACCTAAGTCGTGCCATTTGACACTCTTGCCAACTAACTTGTGCGTGCCAATCAAGATGTCTATCTTGCCGGCTTCTAAGTCCGCCAGTATCTCTTTTATCTCTTTCGTACTCTTTAGACGACTCAAGTACTCGATCCGAACCGGCATGTTCGCCATTCGCTCGCGGAAGGTGTTGTAGTGTTGCAGCGCTAATACGGTTGTCGGAACTAACACCGCCACTTGTTTGCCGTCGGTCGCTACCTTAAACGCCGCACGCATCGCTACCTCCGTCTTACCGAAACCTACATCACCGCAGACCAGTCGATCCATCGGCATAGGACTCTCCAGATCGCGTTTTACATCAGCAGTCGCTTTGGCCTGATCAGGTGTGTCCTCGTACAAGAACGACGCTTCCAACTCATGCTGCATATATCCGTCCGGACTGTACGCAAAACCTTTCTGCTGCTTTCGCGTCGCATACAACCGAATCAGGTCACGCGCGATGTCTTTTACCTTGTCCTTCGTTCGCTCCTTGAGTCGTTCCCATGCTCCTGACCCCAGACGTGCAATCGTCGGTTCTGAACCCTCACGACCCTTATACTTACTGATCCTATGCAGGTTGTGAATGCTCACAAACACATTCGCTCCGTCGCGGTAGTTGAGCTTGATCATCTCTTGTGGCTTACCGTTCACCGGCGTCGTGACCAGCCCACCGAATTTCGCAATACCGTGGTCGCTGTGTACCACGTAATCGCCTATCTGCAACTGATTGATCTCGCGCAGCGTAATGATCGCCTTACCCCTTCTCGCATTCTCGCTCGCCATCGTCACACGGTGGTACCGCTCGAATATCTGATGGTCGGTATAGCAGCAGATCTTCAGCCCCTTGTCCACAAACCCTTCATGCAGCGTCGCGTTGATGCCTATGAACATTCCATCATTGAGAGCCATAGGCTCGCTCATTTCATCATTGAGCGTAGCGCTCATTATCGCCTTCAAGCGATCCAACTGCTTCTGCTGCTCTGCAAGGATATATACTTTGTAGCCTTCCTCTATATGCTTCCTCAAATCATCCGTCAGGATATCGAACTGTTTATGGAACACCGGTTGCGGCGTAGTGTCGAAAGCAATCTTACTATGCGTTGTAAACGCACTCTTCTCATTCAGTTCGATGGTGGTGCGTTCCTGTAACCCGTAACCGGTAACCCCTAACCCCTCTAACTTAAACTTCACAATTTGCCAGTCGTTCGACACCCACACCGTCTCATCGCTTAGATAGTCCACTACCGTAACCGGTAACCCGTCACCCGTAACCGATTTTCCTACAATCTCCGCTTCCTCGACCCGGTTCTTACTCAGCTGGTCTTCGATATCGAACTCGCGAATCGAGTCAATCTCGTCGCCGAAGAAATCCAGACGATACGGATTATCGTGGCTGTAACTGTAGATATCCAAGATACCTCCGCGGATGGCGTACTGGCCTGGTTGGAACACAAAATCCACACGTTCAAAACCTAAATCCGATAACCGCTCACCGATAACCGATAACCGCTCATGGTTTCCCACTTTCAAATTCAGACTCCGCTTCTCCAGATCCTCCTTCGCCGGAACCGGTTCTGCCACCGCCTCCGGATAGGTCACAATGATCGAGGGTAGAGTAGTAAGCGTCTCTGTCCTTTGTATCTGCGCCGCCTCATCCACAGCGCGCCGTTTCTGACTGTGCGGAAAGAACAATACATCATTGAGCAACTTGTTGCGCTCATTCGGAGCTGTTGGCTCATCATTGAGCGGCTTTGCCGCGCTCATTAGCGACTTAAAGTCGCTATACATATACCGTGCGGCCTCTTCATTGTCAAAGATCACAAATTGCGGTCGTGAAACCTGAGCAATCGCCAGCGCGCGTGCGGATGCGTGTAACCCGCTCAGGAGCACATGTGTACCCTTACCTCGCGACAACTCCTTCTTGACCAACGCCACTTCCGGGTGTTGCGCAAACAATGTCTTCAGGTCATCGATACTCACGTGCAATCAATTAGAACATCGTCTGTTGTCCGTCCGGCGAGACAGGTGTCTTGCCGAGGTGTTGATAAGCCAGCTGCGTAGCTTCGCGGCCACGCGGCGTGCGTTTGATGAAGCCTTCTTTGATGAGGTACGGTTCGTATACATCCTCTATCGTTCCTGCATCTTCTCCCATCGCTGTCGCGATCGTATTGAGACCAACCGGTCCGCCGCGGAACTTATCAATGATGGTCAGCAGCAGCTTGTTATCGATCTGGTCGAGACCGAAAGTATCTATGTTCAGCGCCTCAAGAGCGTATTGGGCAATCTCAAGATCTATCTTTCCGTCGCCCTTCACCTGCGCAAAATCGCGCACGCGACGTAAGAGCGCATTGGCGATACGAGGCGTACCACGCGAACGACGGGCAATCTCGCCTGCCGCTTTCTCGTTGATCTCCACGCCTAACAGACGCGCCGAACGCTTCACAATACCTGCTAGGATATCCGCATCGTAGTACTCAAGGTGGCAGTTGATACCAAAACGGGCACGGAGCGGACTGGTCAGCAGACCGCTACGCGTTGTGGCACCGATGAGCGTGAAGTGGTTCAGGTCGATCTGTATGGTGCGCGCCGAAGGACCTTTGTCGATCATGATGTCGATGCGATAGTCCTCCATGGCCGAGTATAAGTACTCTTCTACCACCGGACTCAAACGGTGTATCTCGTCGATGAACAGTACGTCGTTCGGTTCGAGACTCGTCAGCAGACCTGCCAGATCACCCGGCTTGTCCAGTACCGGACCGGAAGTGACCTTGAAACCTACGCCTAACTCATTGGCGATGATATTACTCAGCGTCGTCTTACCTAAACCCGGAGGACCAAAGAGCAACACGTGGTCAAGACTCTCGCCACGCAGCTTGGCTGCCTCTACGAAGATCTTAAGGTTAGACGTCACCTTGCTCTGTCCCGCAAAATCTGCAAAACATAAAGGACGCAACGCATTGTCTTGCTCCTTCTCGGATATCTGTTGTCTTATATCAAATTCTGCCATACTTCTTACACTTTACACCGTCGAAGACCTGAATAACTCCTCCAGATTTTTGATTTGATCAATTGGTTGATCGGCTTTGATGACGCCGTGGTCGAGGATCACCACGCGGTCGCACATCTCGCGCACCTCTTGCATGATGTGCGTGGAGAGAATGACCGTGCGCTCTTTGCCTAAGTCGCGAATGAGGCTGCGTATCTCTACCAGTTGGTTCGGATCCAGACCCGTCGTCGGCTCGTCTAATATCAGCAGTTGCGGATCTCCTAACAGCGCTTGCGCCAATCCTACACGCTGACGGTAGCCCTTGCTCAACTCGCGTATATGCTTATGCCGCTCCGGCGTCAATCCTACACGGTCAATCAAATCTTCAATCTTTCCTTTCTCCTCTAATCCCTTACCTCTCACCTCGAGCGAATACATAAAACTTAGATATTCGCTCACGTACATCTCCTCATACAGCGGGTTGTTCTCCGGCAGATAACCTATCCGCTGCGGTACACTCACCGTTCCTTGATCGGCTTTCCATAGACCGATAAGGATCTTCATCAGCGTCGATTTGCCGGCGCCGTTCGGCCCCAACAGACCCAAGACTTGTCCTTCCGGAATGTCCAGCGTCACGTCCTTGAGTACCTGCTGCGTACCAAAGGATTTGCATATATGCTCAATGTGTACCATCCTGTTGATTCAAAATGCGGGCGCAAAGTTACTACTTTTTTTTCACATATGCAAATAAAAGCGTAAAAATCTCACCCGCGCTTGCGTATATCAAAAAAATATTGTACCTTTGCAGTCGCTAACAAAAATCTATGTACATGAAGAGAACGTATTTTCTTATTGCTATGGTAGTGTTAGGTGCTACCGCATTGATGGCTCAACAGAGTGATCCACTGGCTACCGGTTTAGGAGGTGTAGCGGCCGTTGTAGGTGAGACGCAAGATCCGCAAGTGGTTTCTGACAGCGTGGCAGCAGATAGTGCCGCGACGGAGGCACCGAAGCCCGTTCCGGTATGGAAGCAGAAACTCTATTACGGTTACAATTTCGACATCTATTACCACAACGACACGCGTAACTCCATCAAGGAGAACGGCTGGTCCATCGCCGTGGAGCCGGAGATCGGTTGGAAACTGAAGGAGCGTATCTATCTCGGTTTGCGTGTGGGCGGTAGTTATCAGGAGACCTATGCTACCTATGATGCGGAGCAACTGGATGGCAGTACCAAACAGGAGAACCTGCGTATTCGTCAAGGTAGTTGGAATGTGACGCCGTACGTGCGCTATCGTCTCAAATCGATGTTTGATGACAAGTTAGGCATCTGGCTCGAGGCGCACTTATACGCCGGCATGGAGTTTCCGAGTGTAGTGACCGGTAGCGGAGATCCGACAGGAACGGACTACGACGGACTGAGACATAGTATCATCTATGGTGCGCAGATATCGCCGGTCATCACCTACAAATTCAATCGCAAGAGTACCTTCCAGATCTTCTTCTCGATCTTGAGCCTCGGTTATAGCGGTACAACTTTCTGCTACGCTGACCCGCTGGACGGACATAAGTACAACGAGTACACGAACGATGTGATCATCTTCTCGGGCAAGCTGCGTAACCTCATTGCCAACCAGTTCACGCCCGGTCTGTACGGTTTGAAATTCGGTGTGCAGAAGAGTTTCTAAGTGAAGGTAAAGTCGCTTCTTTGGAAGATTCCGGTCGCGCTAATAGGCACGTTATTAGGACTGGTGTTGCTGCTGTTGATAGCAGTGACCTGCGTGCTGTATGTGCCGTCGCTGCGGTCGAAGGCCTTGGATAAAGGTCTGGCCGTTGCGCGCGAGCAGACCGGCATGGATATCGAAGTGGACAGCCTCTATCTCTCGCCCTTTCATCACTCTCCGATGGTGCTCTACCGCGCGTACAAAGGTGAGGGCGATCTGCCATTAGAAATAGCTATCGACAGCCTCTTTGTCGGTCACAGAAATCAAGACACGTTACTCTACGCGCGCGCTCTGCGCTTGAAGGCGGTCGCGAAGACGGGTGACGGGTTACCGGTTACCGGAAAAGATATTCTCGCTTTGCCGATTGAAGTAGATACCTTGCGCTTAGAGCAGGCTACGTTCCATTCCGACTCGATGATTGCTGCGGTAGGTATCGATGCGCAGGTAGGTCATCTGGCGGTGAGCAGTCCGAACCTGAACATCGCGCAGGGTCAGTACCCGCTCCACGGACTTAAACTGTATGACTCCTACGTAGGCATTGACCTGCGCGACACACCGCCGGACACCACGGCGCATGACACCACGCCGATGCAGATGGCCTTCGATGTGCCGGACGGCGATATACGTAATCTGCATTTTGCCCTTACGCCCATGGACCTGCATGTGCGGACTCAATCGCTCAACACCAACGTGCTGGCCGACGTAGGAGGCAATAAATACGATGCCCGCCGACTGAATATCGGTCATCTGCGTTTCGGCCTGGGCAACTTGGACATCCCGGCCGACACCATCTACGGCAACGCCTGCGTCGATTTGGGACGCAACCTTATCACTAGCAGTGGACTCCATGTGCGCTCCGCTGAGATGGGTGCGCGTGCCGACCTCCATACCACGGAATTGAACTTGGAAACCATGCAAGCGGATGTCATCGCCGATGCCGAGTACCAAGGCAGTAAGGCTTCGCTGCGGGCGAAATACGATATAGACGATGAAGCGTACGATGCGCATGTAGATATAGAGAAAGTGAACCTTGCGCCTTTTATGAAGGATAGCAAACGCGTTGTACTGGCCGGCAGCATCGACGCGGAGGGTAGGGGGATCAACCCCAACTCGCGGGCGATGCGCAGCAAGCTCCATCTCAAGATGACCGATGCCATCTACGATCATGTAGATGTATCCGGACTTCAACTCGATGCGCAATTGGAAGGCCAGGCCTTAGAAGCCACGCTACATGTGCCGAAAGTACAAGCCCGTGTGGCAAACGAGGACTTCCACGTGCAACCGTTAGATTTGCATTTTGCTACCGATAGTTCTACTACGCTCTATTTGGCCACGAAAGGCCTGACGGCCGACCTCTCCAGTCCGATGCATGTCATGACGCTCGTGGATCAAATTTCCGCTTTCAGTAATCAACTTTCCAATTTTGACTCGCAGAATATCCTTGCTTTGATAGACAATATCCCGGCGATAGCCCTTAACCTGCACCTCACCCCCGGTCATCCGCTGCAGCATTATGTGGACAGCACGCGCGCCGAACTGAATCGACTGAATATAGCGCTGCAGTCTGACTCGCTGCGTAAGAGTCTGGCTATCGAAGCCGGAGCACGAATGACGGACGGCGTGATGAGTTTCCACGGACTGAAGACCGATGCGGATCTGCAGTTTAAGGTGGCGCGTACGCGAGACAATCTGGAAGGCACAGGCTGCTTGACGCTGGATGACTTGACCTTTGGCGATATGCATCTCGGCAGTCGCGCTATCGACCTGGCGCTCGCTCGTTCGGAGCGGTATGCAGACGCCATCAAAGCTGATGTGCAATTGGAGGATATCCCGCTTGAGATAGTGGACAGCATCATCAAGATGGCGGACCTCGACCTCAGCGGTGCTATCCGCGCGCAAGCCTCCGTGGACGGATTGCCCAAGCAGGTGGATCTCTCGGCCGAAGTGCTACCGCTCGGTGTGTCCGCGCGTTATAAACCGTATAACGTCCAACTCGGCCTGGGCGAGACGCCTATCGTGATGGAGCATAACCATGTAGATTTCAACGGCCTGCCTATCTACGGTGCCGACAGCACCTACCTCGCCCTCAACGGCGGACTGGACCTCAATAGCATGCGCCTCGACGTTACGCTCGCTGCCGACAGTTTCGCGCCGGTCAAGTTGGAGAAAGGTGGACCGATACCCGTCTATGGCGACCTGGCTACCGACATACGCGGCTCTGTCACCGGTCCGCTCGACAGCATACTCGCCGACGTGGACGTGACGCTGCTACCCGTCACCGACATCACCTATCCGATCAGCAAGAAGAACCTGGCGCAGGTCAAACCGCACGGCACGGTCAATGTGCGGTATAACACCGCAGACACCACCGCCAATGCACTCCAACTCGGCGGACAGATCAACGTGGACGAAGGCTTCATCCGCTATTCGCCTAAGGCTTATCCCATCATGCCTTTCCATGTGGATTCCGGCAGTCACGTGGCTTTCAACGGAACGATCGGGCAGACCCTTCTGGATATATCAGCCTCGCAGAAAGTGAAAGCCGATGTGCAGTCGCAAGGCGAAGAGACGCGCCGCGTCGATTTCCGAACAGGTGTACGCGTCAACGGTGTGGTCGATTCGATTGGACTCAACGCGATTGGTTTCTTCCTGGAGGCTCCCAAGGACGAGACCATCACCCGCGAACTGGCCTCGCTGGACGAGGAGACCCGAGAAGGACTGGCCGCTACGCTGCTCGCTACCGGTATGTATGTGGGGGAGAGCAACATAGCGCAACACGAGAGCGGCTACGCCATGTCTGCCATCATCAACAGCCGTATCAACGCCGCCATGGCCAATTCCAAGGCAGGTAAGGTGGTGGATATCGACTTCAGCAGTGCCCAGACCGAACATGCCGGAGGCAGGACCAACGACATGAATATCACCATCAGCAAGTCGTTCTTCAAGGACCGCTTCCGTATCACGATCGGTTCCACCTTGACGGACAACCCGGAGATCAACCAGGCCAGCGGTCTGCTCAGTAACCTCTCTGCCGAATACAAACTGACCAAAGACGGCAATGTCTTATTGCGTGCTTTTGCCGATCGCGACTACAACAATATCCTCGAAGGCGAACTGTACAAATACGGCCTTGGCGTGCGGGCGATCAAAGACTGGCGACGTAAGGAACTCTATCGCGGAGACAGCATCACCCGCACCTACAGTCTGACCACGGATGCTGGTGTAGCCTATCGTTCCAACAACAGTATAGGACCTGACCTTACCCTCAAGGCATCTCTTAAGAACCTGATGGGACGCGGCGAGATCTTCACCCTCAAGGGCAACGGTGCGTATTACTGGGCGCTCCGTAACCGTCACCCGGGTGATCCGAAGAAAACAGACACCTATAAGTTCGGCGCCAACGCCTCGCTCATCTTCCCGTACCTCCATTGGGTAGGAGATAACAACCCGGATGGCGATACGCGTTACATGCTTGGCTATCAGTACGAGAACATCGCCGGAGGCTACGGCGTACACAAACTGACCGGTTCGTTCACCTATTTCATTCATTCATCGCGCTATATAACGCATGCCTTCACGCCTTTCTCGCTCTCCTTGGTGCGTATGAAGGCGGAGTCGGACAGCTTGCTCATCGAGAAAGCAGGGTCCTATCCTCAACTGATCAAGGTGATCGCCGGCAATGAGTTCGTGCCTTCTATCAGCTATACCTTTACCTACAACGACTATCGCTCCAAACGCGCCGTCAACACCCTCTTCGAGGTGGGCGTCAAGGAGTCCGGAAACCTCATCAATGCCCTCTATTGCCTGGCCGGACACAAATGGGATGAGATGGACAAGAAGCTCGGTTCGGTCACCTTCAACCAGTTCGTCAAGACAACGATCGAACTGCGCAATAAATTCAATTTCACCGACAAGGTCTGCATCGCTACACGCCTCTATGCCGGTGCCAACATACCGCTCGGTAACTCCTATGCCGCACCGCTCTCCGAGGCTTTCTATGCCGGCGGACCCAACAACATGCGCGGTGCTTCGCCCTACGCCTACGGACCGGGTAATTTCTATAGCGAGAAATACAACCAGAATTTCTTCCACTCCGGTGACGTCAAGCTGGAGGCTAACTTCGAACTCCGTTTCCCGATCGTATGGAAACTCTTTGGTGCCGCCTTCCTCGATGCCGGTAACGTATGGAACTGGTATAACGGTGCAGAACTGTTCAAGGCCGCAGGTATAGACGATTACAAGGAGCAGCTCCAGTTACGCGACGAACTTTACGATGGCCTCTATAACAACCCCGAACTGCTCAAGCAGATAGCGCTCGGCACCGGTGCCGGTCTGCGTCTCGACCTCGACGGACTCGTCGTGCGTCTGGACATCGGTGTGGCTATCCATGCGCCGTATCAGACCTATAAGTACGACAAGAAAACTTGGCAACCCGACAAGACGCAACCGATCAACACCTATTTCAACATCCCGTCCGCCCTGGATGCCATCCGCGTCAACTTCGGTATAGGCTATCCGTTCTAACGCGCGCGCACGCCCTTAAGACTTGTCCTTTTACATAAATTTTACAAAATCTGTTTTCAAGATTTGCATATGTCATTTTTTTGTTGTAATTTTGCACGGCAAAATCGGTAACACTAAAGATATATGAAAATCAAATGGTTTAATGTGGTTTTAGTGATGTGCGTAGCCTTGGCAGGCTGTGTGAAGATGCCCCAAGAGCAGCGCACGAGTTATGAGACACTGACGCTTCATCGCGAGACGGTGACAGCGCCGCTTAGTTGGAGTGCCGCTATCAAAGGTGCGGGCGATGTGTCCATCGTATCGCGTTGCACCGGTACGCTCGATGCGATCAAGGTGAAGAACGGTCAGCGTGTCAGAGCCGGACAGGTGCTCTTTCTGATCGACAGCCGTAGTGCGGAGAACAGTCTGGCGCATGCGCAAGCAGACTTGCAGACCGCTATCGCGCAACGTGATAACGCCCAACTGGAAGCGGAGAGTAACCGCGAGTTAGCGGCGCAGGGTATCATCAGCGATTACCTGCTGCGCACGAGTCTCAATGCGTTGCAGTCGGCAGAGGCGCAGGTAGCACAAGCTAAAGCGGCAGTGCGTGACGCGGAGTTGCGTCTGGATTACTGTACGATCAAGAGTCCGGTGGACGGCTTGGTGGGCAATATCCTTCCGCGTGTAGGCGATGTGATTGCCGAAGGTACGATGCTTACGCGTGTAGCCGGTGTGAGCGAGATGGAAGCCAGTTTCTCGTTGACGGAGAGTCAGATCCACGCTTTAGTGGCCGAATCAGGGAGCCTCGATAAGTTAGCAAAGATGGCTCCGCCGATGACCTTCCGTTTTAAAGACGGCAGCGAGTACGGTCATAAAGGTGCTATCACCAGCTTCTCCGGTATGGTGGATCAGCAGACGGGTTCGGTGACTTGCTACGTCACGTTCCCTAATCCCAACGGTGAGCTGTTCTCCGGAATGCAAGGTTCGGTAGTGATGCCTGTTGAGTGGAAGGACGTGATGCTCGTGCCGCTGACCTCCATTGTGCGTATACAGGACAAAGTGCTGGTCTATAAAGTGGGTGCTGAC
>Ga0310690_10008858_pt1 | contig 12696 bp, 10 predicted proteins | sample AusTroGonzalo_MG_2_FD_207661 | JGI IMG/M metagenome (GOLD analysis project Ga0310690, IMG submission 207661) | Bovine rumen microbial communities from tropical cattle in Woodstock, Queensland, Australia - Gonzalo_04 (v2) (version 2) | ecosystem: Host-associated > Mammals > Digestive system >...
GCGATCGTATTCAATTCCATCCCCATCCCCTATAAACAAAAAACCATCACAAGTGGTTGTGACGGGTATATAGAGAGTTTTGTCTGTGAGATTGATCGTAGTCAATCAAGACTTATGTTGTTTCGGTGTGGTAGCGGGAGTGGGTCACGATCCCACGACCTCCGGATTATGAATCCGACGCTCTAACCAGCTGAGCTACCCCGTCGTCTTGTTTTCATAAAAAAATCAGCTTGACGAAGGCTGATTTTGTTGAGATAGAAGGACAACCACCCTTAAGAAACTACGGTTTATTTTGCAAACAGCTATATGTTTGATTATTCGCTTGTTACTCAATCGTAATAAACTAAGATAAATTTGGATTTATTGAAAAGTGTGCGTAAATTGCGTGCGTAATTTTAAAGGAAGGAAGTTATGGTCAACTTCTATTTGGAGAATCGCACGAACAAGAAACAGGAAGCCGTCATCCGAGTTTCCATAGCCATCCGTGGTGCCCGACTGGTCACCTCAACCGGGTACAATATCAAGCCTGCGGATTGGAATGCAGAGAGGCACGAGGTCAAGCCCAGAAAGGAAAACTGGAAGAAGCAGACCACCTACGATATCAATACAGCGCTCGGCAACATCAGGCGGCATTTCGATACCTACGAGAAAGACCACGGTGAAGTGACGGAAAAAGAGCTGCGAAAGGAGTTCAAGACCTTCATGGGTAGAGTTGAAGTCAAGGAGGAAACCCCAGCCACCACCGAAAAGCCAAAGGAGCCCACTTTCTTCGAGCGCTTCGACCAATTCATCAAGGAGGAGAGCATCAACAATATGTGGGTGCCATCCACCAAGCGCGCCCTCAATGTTATCAAAGGCCACATTGAGGCCTGGAATCCGGAGACCAGTTTTGATATGCTCACGGAATCTGTCCTCAGCCAGTATATCAACTATCACCGCACAGATCTGGACCAGAGGGAAGTTACCGTAGAGAAGCAGTGGCGCTACTTCAAATGGTTCTTGGACTGGGCCACCCGCAAGGGATACAACACCAACACGGCCTACCAGCGCTTCAGACCCAAGTTTAAGATAACCGACAAGACCATCGTCTTCCTGGACTGGGACGAGCTGATGAGCCTGTACAAATTCAAGGTCCCAAAGACTGGAAAGAAGGTCAAACTCACAACCTACGACGGCATCGAGTATGAGAAGACCGTCGGCCTCTCTTCCGCCCTGGAGCGCGTGCGGGACATGTTTTGCTTCTGCTGCTTCACATCCCTCCGCTACTCCGACATGCGTAACCTCAAGCGCTCGGACATCGTGGATGGTGTCATCAACCTCACCACGGTCAAGACCCACGACAAGATTGCCATTGAACTGAACGATTACTCCAAGGCCATCCTGGACAAATACGAAGGCATGGTCTTCCCCGGCGGTACCGCCCTTCCCGTCATCAGCAACCAGAAGATGAACGACTACCTGAAGGAACTGGCCGAGTTAGCCGGTCTCAACGCCCCAGTTACCCAGATCTACTACAAGAACGGCGAGCGCATCGAGGAGACCAAGCCCAAATACTCCGTCATCGGAACTCATGCCGGCCGCCGCACGTTCATCTGCAACGCCCTCTCCATGGGTATCCCCGCCGATATCGTCATGAAATGGACCGGCCACTCCGACTACGCTGCCATGATGCCCTACATCGACATCGCCCAGTCCGAAAAGAGCAAAGCGATGGCGAAGTTTAACGAAAGGTAAGAGATGATTAAAAAAGTGAAGGCTCTATAGTGGGTATATCTAATCCACTAACGGATCCTCCGAAAGAGGCCTTTAAGGCAAGCAACATATCATATATTTGAATACAAGGAACCCCTATAAGATTACAGACATCGGGAATTTTGATTTCAGTCTTCGAGGAGGGTTTACTTGTTTCATAGGAAACGACGGATATACTACCATGCCCTAAAGCATAAGCGCAGATAAAAGGATCTGCCAGAGTTTCAGCAGCATAGCTATTTAATGTGGAGGATTTGTATTTTCCAGTATCCCTTACTGTAGTTTGAATTCTCTGATAAGAGGCCATTGTGATTTCATCAACTGGAAGAATAGCCTTCGCTGGAAAATTGTTTTTTAGCCACGTCTTTACATCATCTTTTCCAGCATACACCTCATCTTTTACTTTATCTATGGTGAAGATGAGTCCGTTTTGAGCCATGGTAACTAATCCGGCCCAAAAGCACGGAAATACCCCCATATTGTAAAAGCGTTTATGAGATTCGATAAAGATATTTGAATCCAATAAATACCTCATGCCATTCCCAACTTAAATGCTTTGTTAAACGTATTTCCATACAAGCCAGTTAGCCGATATGCCTCATTATATAGGATTTGTCCGCTTCTAATAGCATTCCCGATATGAGTCGAAAACACAGACCCAAGCCTTCTGTCTAAAGTACGATAGAAATCTCCTTTTGAGGTCTTCTTTTTTGCAGGAAGATCTGCGTCGAAGGGATGTTGATACATTTCATTAAGACACTCTTTAGAGAGTAATCCCAATTCGTAAGCTCTTCGAGCAACTACAATCGTACTTGCCTTACTCTTTTTTGATATGGTAACGATGTCCGTTTGGCTTTTCCAGTATTTACTAAAATAGCTATTGGGTACTAAAAACTCGGCCGCTACTAGATTACAGAGGCGTTCCTTCGAATCTTGAATACTCTCCATGTCAATGCTGGAGTATCCAGAGCCATATCCTATGAGGACATGAGCCAATTCATGTATGAGCGTGAACAACTGGGCTCTTTTGGAGTCATTGTTGTTTACGAACACAAATGGAACATAAGTATCAACAAGAACAAAACCTCGGCAATCGGATACTTCTATCCTGCGCTTATTGCTATTCCCCACAACACCATTGAATTCAACAGCAACGCCCTTATCCTCAATCAAGTTGGCAAGATAAGACACGGCCGCGCCAGGCGTGGATTGCAACGACGCCCATTCTTCATCAATGGACAAAAGGTTTCTAATTTCTTTAACCAGCTCTTCAACGCTGGCATTTTTATAACGTCCAACAAAGGGGAGTTCTTCATACTCGTTTTCTTCAAGATAGTCTCGCAACCAGCCTTGACGTGAAGAAAGGATATGTATAGTGTCTAGGACATTAAGATTACCAAGGGCGGTAACATTGTCTCCACGAAATAACGGGATGATGGGAACTTCTTCTGGAGGAGCCTGAAGCATGAGATAACCAAAAGGGACATAAAACTTCCTGGCAAAATCTTCCAGTTGTTTTTTGGTCGGTATCTTGGTCCCTTCAAGCCATGAAGAAAGATGCGGGAACGATTTCTCTGCCTGGTCTTTCTCATAACCAGCACGCTGGACTGCCCATAAAAGCAATTCATTGTTGATATTAACGCGTACTGATCCCATAGCATTATAGTGGTTCATCTGCAAAAATAGTGCTTTTTTCCCAGATGACAAAAATGATACTCGGAGAACCGCTCCGAGATTAATTCTTTTCTGTGATGTGCTTGTATACTAATAAAAGTGATTTGAACGAATTGTACTAGCAATCCGCTTCTTTCATGACGACGACGCATCAAAAATAAGATGACAATCTTTCGCTCAATCGTGTGCAATGAACATTATCAGGATCGAGCTTTAGCCCCTCGTGAACAAATTGTGCGGCTTTTACTTCGTCATTTATATGAAGGCAGAGCCAAGCGATTCTAGAATAATCATCACCGTTTGCTTCATCAATCCTTTTTTCCATAACAGAAATAACATATTCCACAAGACTTCTTTTAATCTCTCGATCAAAAGATGCCGAGTGGGAATAATAGTATTCCGTAATTCTCTGAGCGGCTTCACTAATCATATAAAACGGCACATTCGGGAGCTGAACAATACCAGTTATTGCTCCAACTTCACCTTCCCAATCATTATTCCGTTGACAGGCCTCTAAATATGTTTGCCACCCCAGAATCCGATCCTTCTCGTTCTCCGCAACTCGAATATAGTCTTTATAGGCTCTCTTCTCATGATCCCAGGCGCCATACTCAGCATATAGCTCAGCAATACGAAGCCAGGCTTTGGGATAACGACTTGCTAAAACCTCTAAATAAGGTATTTCTTTTTCTAAGTCCTCAAAAGACGATATCCGCCGAGCAACAGCTTTAAGTTTTGTCTCAATATGATGATCAAGCCCTCTTATGCTATTCTTGGAATCTGCGCCAAATTCCATAAGCAGTTTCCTATCCCTCATGATTTGCAACTTGTCGTCAGAAACCTCTAATTCACTCTTCCCAAAAATAAGAGCAGCTAACGGGACATTAACAAATTCTTCTTCATCTTTTTCCACAAGTTCAATAAAAGAACTCATGGATAACTCCTCTAAGGCTTTGTATACATCAAGCCGCTCATTTTCTTCTGGAATAAGAACCGACTCTAAAGCCAGAGACGGAATAGCAGAAGCCCAGGAACATAGTGTTAAAAAAACTCTTTGTGCAGGATACGAAAGAGAAGAAAAAGTCCTTTTAAAAAGAGCCTCCAGAATACGATCTTTTCCAGCAAAAATACGCTTGATATCTAGAGCCTTTCCAACTCTAGCCACATCGCCCAAAATAATTTTTATTACATACGGGTGTCCTTCGGATTCAGTAATTAATTTGTTGATATAGGATTCCGAAAGAAGATGTTCAATTCGTAATAAACTAGCTGTTTCATTAATAAGCTTGCGACATTCATCTTCCTCCATTCCGTTAACCTCGATTGGATAGTCTGCTTTGAAATTTCGATTCAAGCGAGATGTGATAAGTACTTTGTTTGGACTTCCAATACTATTATTAATCCACTCATATATTTCTGCCGGGTTTGTTAATGTCTCGAAGTTATCAAAAATATATAAGGCTTTACCATACGTTGTTTGACACAGCTCCTTTGTGAAACAATCGATTGCTTCCTCCTTTTTATACTTATTATCCGGGCTGATCAAACGCATATATTCAAGTGCGATATCTTCTTTATTAATGACTGTAGCACTTACTTGCTTGGGGCCGTCTTCAGACAAGTCAATATCGCGAGCGCTGAACCAAATCACGATATCAAATCTGTTATCATCTAATAGTTTATGAATAACATGTACTGCGAGTGATGTTTTGCCTATCCCGCCCCTTCCTTTTAATGTAACAACAGGAAATCGTTTATCTTCTATTAGAATATCAATAAGCTTTTGTTCTAAAGACGGTCGCATGATATAACCAGGCATTTCCTGGGGGATATTAGCAAGTGCATTCTTTTTTACGATTAGACTCTTTTCTCCAGCAGTAATACTTTCCCGCATAGCTGATGGGGGTAATAAATACGGTGTCGAATCCAACATTTTTCTTGTGTCGGAGACATAATCAAGAACTTCGTATCCATTACTCTTAAAACCGCCGCAGGGGACAGAGAAGAATGTAATCTCCGGGGTGGAATAAATAAGAGATAAACGGATAGGATTGTCGATAAAGCAATAGACCCCTTCCTGTAAATTCTCTTTATTGTTCTTACTAGTTAGATACTTAAAAAACGATTGATCGCCAGCAATACTACTTACTCGATATGATCCCGAGAGATTTTGTCTAATATGTGCCCAGGGTCTTTTGAACAAAAAAAGATTTGACAATAATAAGCCTATTGATTCATCTAGCAATGGTGCGGCTTTTGAAGATTTCTCACTTGTTGTTGCCCCATGGCCTTTTGTTTTGTTTCTTAGTGTAGCAAAAAACTGAAACCATACATAAAACCCAGACTTTCTCGTGATTGATGCGGAATCGATATCAAACACAGAAAGGCATTCTTTTAATTGATTAATCGCATCAGTTGTCCACTGTTGGTTAACATGTCTATTCGTTAATTCTTTAACCTCTTTATCTTGGACAGCTACTGGTAGCAGGTTGGGATTGTTGCCAGTTAAAACACTAGTTAGTACGGTGGCAAAGTCTCCAACTCCATCAGCATGAACAAGCGTATACTCAAAACGATATCGAGTTCGTTCAACGTCATCCCTTATGCATGATACGAAAAAAATAGTAATTATTTTCGTAACATACTCGCCAAGAAGCAGTAGATCGTAGAAATATTCTGTATCTGAAGACTCCTTGGCAGTTTCGACTCTCCTTAGCATTGCATCTATTGGCAAAAAACTAATCATCTGGGACATTATTTAAAAAATTAATTATATAGAAAGGCGCTGTTATTTAACTATGCAGGTATTATTTACATTTACAAAGGTAACCTTTTTTCCGTATTCATAGATAATAAGAGTTAACACCTCTCATTTTACACTCCTTTTAATAACCTCACTCTATTACACCCTAATTCCCAAAAGTGAACTGTGGATTTGACAGTTTCTTTCGGGAATTGCTGATTTGTGTCAAATCGGCCATGCCACAATCATGTATTTGAGTGTATTGAAATTTCATAGATTTTCAACATTCAAAATATTGTAAAATGCGCATAATCAGCCTCTTGACAGTTCAAAATTAAGCGCCCATCTTTGCGTTAGATTAATCTGCGTAACACGCACAACCGGTTGTGTTTTCATTAACTTAATTTCGGTTGAACTATGTTTATCGAAGACACGACACCCATCGCAGCGCTTACCGTTGCGGACCTTAAGAAACTGCTCAAAGACTCCCTCCGCGAGCAAAAGATTGACGCCATTCCGCCTGTCACAACACCCGGGAAGCGCTACGTCTATGGGCTCAAAGGAATCCAGGACCTCTTCGGCGTGTGCCACCTCACCGCCCAGCGCTACAAGGACGGCTTCCTCGCTCCTGCCTGCATCCAGAACGGGAGGAAGATCATCGTTGATGCCGATATGGCCATGGAACTTTTTAAGAACTATCAGTATGAGAACGCTCGATGAAATCGACCCCATCGCCGCCATTACGGCCGAGATAGAGAAGTTCCAAAAGATGCCGGATAGAATCGGCATTATGTCCGTCAAGAGCGCCAACCAATGGGTCGATGACGCCTTGCAGGAACCCGCCCCCAAGATGTACTTCTACGACCTCCTGGTCGAAGGAGAATGCACCGTCCTATTTGCCTCCTCCAACGCCGGCAAATCCGTCCTGGCCACCCAGATGGCGGAGGCTGTTGCCCGAGAGAACACGGTCCTTTACCTGGACTGTGAGCTCTCGGCCAAGCAATTCCAGATGCGCTACGTTGAAGGGAAGGTCTCTCCCATCATCCACCGTTTTCCCGACACCCTCCTCCGGGCCGAAATCCGTCCGGACGACATCGTGGACACCAACCTGGAGGATGCGATCCTTGACAGTGTCGCTGCTGCAGCGGAATACCGCGGCATCCGCCACATCTTCGTGGATAACATCACCTTCCTCCTCAACGATTCCGAGAAGGGAGAAGCCGCCGGAGCCTTCATGAAGAAGATACTCGCCCTCAAGCGGAAATACGGCCTCACCATGGTCATCGTCGGCCATTCACCGAAACGACAGCCCCGTACGCCAATGGTCCAGAACGACCTTGCCGGATCGGCCAAACTGATGAACTTTTTTGATGCCGGCATCGCCATCGGCCGAAGCGCCAAGAGTTCGGAACTCCGCTATGTCAAGCAGGTCAAAGTCCGCACCGGATTGAACAAATACGATGGCGAGAAGGTCCTTCTCTTCAAGCTGAAGCAGGAACAGGGCTACACCCAGTTCATCTATGAAGACACGGTGAGTGAGGCCGATCACCTCCGCCAGAAAAACGCTCTCACCGAAGCCGAAGACTTCCAGGAGCTCATCGACCTTCAGGCACAGAACAAGACCGTACGGGAAATTGCTGCAGAAACCGGCTTTGCCCCCACCACTGTCCATCGCAAGATAAAGAAGGCTCTGGAACTCGGTTACGAACCTTCCAGTTCTGTTCCGTTCCACAGTGGAGCGGAACAGACGGAACAAGAGGACGAATCAAATCTCTTTTGACGAATCACGATGAATTCATTATCTTTGTCTTTGGCTAATTTGAGAACGACTATGAGCTGGAAAGAAGATGCCATAAAAAACCTGCACAACAGCCTCCACCCCGTGAAGGTTGAGTTGAATGAACTTGACTGGAAGAGCGGCCTGTCAGAGAAATCGGAACGGCTCGCTCAGCACATCTCTGCATTTGCCAACCAGATGGGAGGCGGCACTTTTGCCTTCGGCGTCAATAACGATGCAACCCTCTTCACGCCTACACGTGAGCAGGCCGAGGATATAGTCGACCGCCTGGGTAATATTGCCAGGAACAATCTGCATTTCCCCATCAAACTGGAACACGCCTCTGCAGAGTACGAAGGCCAGGGCATCCTCTTCGTCCATGTCCCGGAACAGTTCGACAAGCCCGTCTACCTTCGTGGCGGGACCATTTATGACAGCTACTATCGTTCTGCCGGCCAGACGCACAAGATGTCGCGTCAGCAAGTCCACGATATGATAGCCGCCAAGGAAGGAATCGCTTTTGAGGACCGCATTGCGGCATCCGGTTTGTCGGCTGACCAGATTATCACGCTGCTCGATTTTGCGGAGTTCTATAGACTCACCGGAAAACCCACACCTACTGGTGCTGTGAGTATCGCCGAAGGTCTGGCGGACTACAACTTCTGCAAGAAACAGGAGAACGGTTGGGCCATCACTAACCTGGGCGCAGCACTCTTTGCCCGGGATCTGCGCAAATTCCCTTCCCTGGAGTTCCGCTATGTTGTCGTGCGTCAATACAAGGGCGCCAACAACCTGGATATTTCGGCCGAGACCTTCTTCTATGAGGGATATGCCATATCCTTGGACAAGATAGTCAAATATGTGATGAGTCTGCTCGAGAAGACGGAAGACATCCTTCATCCCCAGCGCGAGAACCGGTATCCTTATCCGGAAGTGGCCATTAGGGAATTGGCGGCAAACATGGTTCTGCACCAGAGTTTCGATGTCCACGGCATGACCCTAGCCCTTGAAATCTTCACCAATCGTATTGTGATGACCAATCCGGGCGCTCCGCTCATTGATATCAACCGCTTCATAGACCTGCCGCCGAAGTCGCGGAATGATAAGATGGCCCAGGCCATGTTCCTCTTCAACCTCTGTGAGAAACGAGGCAGTGGAATGGACCGTGCCGTTGCTGGCATTGAAGCCATGCGTCTTCCCGCTATCACGATTGAGAGGGGCGAAGACTTCACCAGAGCACGCCTTTTCCCGCTGAAGAAATACGTTGAAATGTCAAAGGGTGAGAAAATTCAAGCCTGCTACCAGCATGCATGCTTGCTGTATGAGCAAGGGCAAGTTCTTACGAACCAATCCCTAAGAGACCGTCTCTCTATCGGAAAGAACAACGCAGCTGTTGCATCAAGGATTATTTCTGATACGATTGCCGCCGGACTTATAAAGGCACAGGAAGATCAATCTGCCTCCACAAAGTTCTGGGGATACGTTCCATACTACGTATAATTTTTCTTTGCACAGAAAATCCCTCTAAAAGTTAACTCGCTGATTAGTAGCGAGTTTTTCTTTGCACAGAAAATCCCTCAACTCAAAAACGTTCCATCCGTTCCGCATGTTCCACTCCACCTATGGAACGGAACGGAGAGTCCTTGCCGAGGGACTCGATTCCCTTATCTATTTCAGGAACAAAGAAACGGGTGAGAAGGTGGAGGCGTTCAACTAGGGGTTATAACAAGCACCCCTAGTTTTGTGTCAATTCCAGCACGAATCACTTTAAAACTCAAAGAAGGTGATGCATCGCAGCGGGATGTATCACCTTCAGATTTTATATTAAAGCCACCCTCCAATCAATGTCATCTCATCAGTTATAGTTATGGTATTCATTTGAAGACGAATGGAGGTTCCGTCTTCCAGAGTGAATGATATTGAAATTGGACAGGGATAAACATTGCCTTCTTGGAACATATCATTCGAAGTGTCATTGGTTATCGCTCCACTGATATGTACTCTCGTATTCTGCTGAAAGTGGATATGTACTGTTGCATGCCCGCCGTATTCGTAGAATTTGGTGAAGAATCTGATTTTGGAATCGAAGGAACTGCGAAAAGTCAATCGATTGTATTTAAGCGTATAACGGTCTTTTGGTACGAGAATGTTGATACAATCTCTTTCTTCTCCAATAACCTTTGGCCCGCTAAAACAAGCGATAGAAATATTCCCTTCAAGGTCCTTAATCATATATCCCTTATCTTCAAATTCCACACGCGTATTCTCATGGAGAAAGTAAGAACCCTCCGTTTCATTCAAAGGGGCTTTTGTGCAGGATGTCAAGGAACAAGAAAAAAGGATTATCGATAAGGCTGCGGAGCATAATAGTATTTTCATATTCGCATTTCTTTTAAATCTGTTCAGTGCTTACGGACAAAAGGAACAACAATACGAACCTCGCCATCGGCGAATCGTTCCTCGGCATCGGGGTTGCTATAAAGAGCTTTGCACCAGTCCCAATAGCGTTCAAAGCGGACTGGAATCGCTATGGTTACTTTTATTACATCATCACCCGCATATCGTAAAACAGGCAGTTCCTCGAATGTGATTTCCGGAGGAATACCCACAGTACATATATGCAAATTCACGGGAAGCATCCTTTCTTTTGTGAAGTACGTGGAAGCAGTTTGATATCCGTTGACAATATCGGCTCTCTCCTCCATTTTGTAATCGGTGCCGATAACACCTATGATACACCCGTCACCAAAACGGAACCACTCAGATAATTCAGTCCCTGAGGGTTGTCCAAAGATTGTGTCATCGGCTTTGACAGAGGGCATGCCAGTAACATACGCATTGATAAATCCGGCCCGGGTCGAGTATTCATTGAATGCGCCGTCACTCATCAATTGATGACGGTACTGCCCGAATTGTTCCATAAGTGGCCGGGTACGCTCCGTTATGCGTTCAAAAGAGAAAGCCTCCGCGGGTGATGCCTCTTTGTCCAGTTCCCCCAAAAGCACGGAAATATATAGCGGGTCAGCATTGGCGGCGTTTTCAGGGGCAAAGTTAAGTTCTGTCGGCCTGGCATAAAAGCGAATGCTCTCATAGGCCAGTTCCTGTTCGTTATATATTTCATAGTCGTAACCTACGACATCGAAAGTTCCGGAAATAGTGTTACCGTAAATAAAAAGGGGGGATTGCTTTTCTTCGTTTTTGTCAACATGGCAGGAAAGGATGCAAAGTGCCAGTAAGGGGAATAGAATACGTGTCGTTTTCATGGCGTTCATTTTTGATTTGTCGTTTCTGCAAAGTTACGGCACATAATGCAATTATGCATGAAATGCTGTCTTAACACAGTAAAACACAAAACGCTTATTATCAACACGTTGTAAAACCAAAGAAACAAGCGGTCTCAACACCGGAAAAAATCAGTCGATATACTCCAGATAAAACGCCCTGTTTGGCGATGAAAGACCGCTGATTTCGGTCTTCAGCCGATTCTTTTTCGTATACACCGTGCCGACCGAGTAACCCATCAGATTGGCGATGGTCTTTGCATCAAATCCGGCAATGATATAGGTCAGGAAACGGAAGTCCTGCGTGCTGTGATTGGGTAGATCCTGCTGCAGTTTATCCACGATGTTATCCAAGGAGGCATTGACCAGTGAGATGAACTTGCCCTGACCGGCCTCATCATTGGCAATAACGTTCACCTGGCGTTTCACCTCATCATAGATGACATCTTTTTTGTCTTTTTTCATCGGAGACCAATATGCGGCACATAAATCGTTCAAGACCTTATATTGCGCTTTATACATGGAGGCGAACTGTTTACGGAGAGAAAGAAGTGCCGCATCTTTTTCCTCAAGCTGTCCACTGACATTTTCCGCATGGGCCTTTTCGATATCCAGCATGTGCCTTGCCTCCTGATTCAGGGCCGACAGTTCTTCCCGTTCTTTGCTCAGACGTTCATTTCTTCCCCTGTAGTACAAGTATAAAACAATCAGGGCGAAAAAGAGGACAAAAATCACGACCATCAGTCTCATCTGGTGATTCTTGTCTTCGATCTGCAGCTGGGTATTCTTTAACGCCAGATGATCCTTTTGCGCCCTCATGGTCGCTTGGGAAATCGACATGCGGACCAATGAGTCCTGGTGTGACAAGGTGTTCTCCATAAGGAACAGCGCTTCACGATAGTTCCCATCATCTTTACAAACCGCCGCTTTCCATGCATCTACGACTGAATAATCCTTGCTCTGCAAGGCGTATAGCTGAGAAAACAATTGGTCAGATTCCTTCTTATATCCACAAGCGGCCAAAGAATATGCGTATGCTCCCCAATAGTTGGTACTCCTCAATCGGCCGGACTCTGCAAGGACTTCGCGGAAGAGCGCCAACGCTTCTTTCGCATTTCGGTCCGCCCCGGTCAGCAGAAGAAGGGCATAATCTTCTTTCGCACAGACCTTTACGTTATCGGAAACTCCGGGGTTGTTCAATAATTGCAAGAAAATGTCTATTGCTTCGTCCTGCCTTCTCAAACCCATCAAAGCTTCACCTTTTCGAAGTAACGTAGAGTATCTGTACTTTTCGATGCAGAGTTTATTATTCTTTCCAAGTAGACTCGCAGGGTTTTTAATAGGGTATGATTATCAGTGAGTTAAGAGATTCGTTTGTCACAATTGTGACAGAATCGGCGGTTTTTGTGACAAGCATTGTGACAAAATCAGACCTCACCTCGACGAGTCTTCATCGAGGATGCGAAAAA
>Ga0310690_10008859_pt1 | contig 12696 bp, 9 predicted proteins | sample AusTroGonzalo_MG_2_FD_207661 | JGI IMG/M metagenome (GOLD analysis project Ga0310690, IMG submission 207661) | Bovine rumen microbial communities from tropical cattle in Woodstock, Queensland, Australia - Gonzalo_04 (v2) (version 2) | ecosystem: Host-associated > Mammals > Digestive system >...
AAGTCTGGGCGCTGGAAGCCTACGGCGCCGCCAACACCCTGCAGGAGATCCTGACCGTCAAGTCCGACGACACCGTCGGCCGCGTCAAGACCTACGAAGCCATCATCAAGGGCCAGAACATCCCGACCCCCGGCGTACCGGAAAGCTTCAAGGTGCTGCTGAAGGAAATGCAGGCCCTGAGCCTGGATGTCCGGGTGCTGGATGCCGCCAAGAACGAAATCGAGATTCCCGAGCTGGATCCGGAAGACATGCCGCAGGCTGAACCTGTCACCCGTCCCTCCGCAGCTCCGGCCCTTACGCCCGATGAAGTGGTGGCCGCTGTTGCCGAAGAGGATGAGGAAACGGCCCAGGCTGCCGATGAAGCCTTCAGCATGTCCGATGACGACCTGTCCATCGGCGCTGACAGCGATGTGGACAGCTTCGACCTCAGCGAATCGGACCTGGAAGATCTGGAGGACTTCAATGTGGACGACCTGACAGACCTGAAACTGGACGATGACGTTTAATCCTGCCGGACTTACTGCCTGAACGACTGATTTTATGAGAGGGAGTGTGCCCCTTTGTTTGAACTTTCTAATTTGGATTCCATTCAGATCGGTATGGCTTCTCCGGAGCAGATTCTTGCCTGGTCTCACGGTGAAGTGACGAAACCCGAAACCATCAACTACCGCACCCTGAAGCCGGAACGGGACGGCCTGTACTGCGAGCGCATTTTCGGGCCCACCAAGGACTGGGAATGCAACTGCGGAAAATATAAGCGGATCAAGTTCAAGGATAAGGACAAGGTTTGCGACAAGTGCGGCGTCCAGGTGACCCGCGCCAAAGTCCGCCGGGAGCGGATGGGCCATATTCAGCTTGCCGCCCCTGTCAGCCATATCTGGTATTTCAAGGGTATTCCGAGCCGGATGGGCATGCTGCTGGACATTTCTCCCAGAAACCTGGAAAAGGTCCTGTATTTTGCCAACTTCATCGTGCTCGATCCCGGCAATGCCGATGAAACAGGCCTCAAGCGCCTGGAGCTGATCAACGACGCGCGCTACCGGGAAGTCGAAGCCCGCTGCGGCCGCGGTTCCTTCGTCGCCAAAATGGGCGCCGAAGCCATCCGGGACCTGCTGCTGGAGCTGGACCTGGATAAGCTGTCCGAGGAGCTGAAATCGGAAATCGCCCAGCTGACCGAAAAGGAACGGGACCGTGAAACCGAAGGCCAGAAGCGCGCCCGGGCCGTCAAGCGGCTCGAAGTCGTGGAATCCTTCCGTACCAGCCATAACAAGCCCGAATGGATGATCCTGACCGTGGTCCCGGTCATCCCGCCGGACCTGCGTCCCCTGATCCAGCTGGACGGCGGCCGTTTCGCCACCTCCGACCTGAATGACCTCTACCGCCGCGTCATTAACCGGAACAACCGGCTGAAGAGGCTGCTGGAGCTGGGCGCCCCGGACATCATCGTCCGGAATGAAAAGCGCATGCTGCAGGAATCCGTCGACGCCCTGATTGATAATGGCCGCCGCGGTCGTCCGGTCACCGGTCCCGGAAACCGTGCCCTCAAGTCCCTGTCCGACCTGCTTCGCGGCAAACAGGGCCGTTTCCGCCAGAACCTGCTGGGCAAGCGCGTGGACTATTCCGGCCGCAGCGTTATCGTCGTCGGCCCTGAACTGAAGCTGTACCAGTGCGGCCTGCCGAAGGAAATGGCGCTGGAGCTGTTCAAGCCCTTCGTCATGGAGCGGCTGGTCAACCTGAAGTATTCCCACAATGTGAAATCCGCCAAGCGGGCCGTGGAAAAGGTGCGTCCCGAAGTCTGGGATATCCTGGAAGAAGTCATCCGGGACCATCCCGTACTGCTGAACCGCGCTCCCACACTGCACCGCCTGGGCATCCAGGCCTTCGAGCCGATCCTGGTCGAAGGCAAGGCCATCAAACTGCATCCCCTGGCCTGTACGGCTTTCAACGCCGACTTTGACGGTGACCAGATGGCCGTGCACGTTCCGCTGTCCATGGAAGCCCAGGCAGAAGCCCGCTTCCTGATGCTGGCCCACAACAATATCCTGAAGCCCCAGGATGGCCGCCCGGTCATTTCTCCCTCTCAGGACATGGTCATCGGCTGTTATTACCTGACCATCATCCATGAGGACGCCAAGGGCGCCGGCCGGATCTTCTCCTCCGAGGATGAAGCCCAGATGGCGTATGCCCTGGGCCAGATCACCCTGCAATCCCCCATCAAGGTTCGCATCACACGCACCTTCAACGGAGAAACCGGCACAAAGATTATCGATACCTCCCTGGGCCGCCTGATCTTCAACGACGCGCTACCCCAGAATCTGGGCTTCCGCAAGCGGGAATGCCTGGATGACATGTTCGCGCTGGAAGTGGATGAGCTGGTTGGCAAGAAGCAGCTGTCCCGGATCGTGGATATGTGCTTCCATACCCAGGGCGAGCACAAGACCGCCCGCGTGCTGGACAACATCAAGTCCCTCGGTTTCAAGTATTCGACCCGCGGCGCTGTCACGGTTTCCGTGGCCGACATCAAGGTGCCGGAATGCAAGAAGACCATGCTGGCGGAAGCGGACGAAGCCGTCCGGAAGGTCAACAACCTCTACCGCCGCGGCCTTCTGTCCGAAGACGAACGCTACAACCGCGTCATCGCCATCTGGAACGACTGCACCCATAACCTGCGGGACCAGATCCTTCCCAACCTGGAAAAGTTCAACCCGATCCGCATGATGACCGACTCCGGCGCCCGCGGTTCTTCCGCGCAGGTGTCCCAGCTGGCCGGCATGCGCGGCCTGATGGCTTCTCCTTCCGGTAAAACCATCGAGCTGCCGATCCGGGCCAACTTCCGTGAAGGCCTGACTGTGCTGGAGTTCTTCCTTTCCTCCCACGGTTCCCGTAAATCCCTGGCTGATACCGCCCTGCGTACCGCGGACTCAGGTTACCTGACCCGCCGTCTGGTGGACGTCTCCCAGGAAGTCATCGTCCGCGAGGAAGACTGTTTCGAGCTCCGCGGCGAAAAGGTCCGCGGCATCCCGGTCTCCGAGCTGATGAGCGGCAAACAGTCCATCGAATCCCTGGAGGACCGCCTCCGCGGCCGGACCGCTGCTGAGGATATCCTGGATCCCGAAACCGGCGAAGTGCTGGTCCGGATCAACGAACCGATTGACTACCAGATGGCGCATACCATTGTATCCCGCGGCATCACCGAGGCGACGGTTCGTTCCGTCCTCACCTGCCGCACCGAAAACGGCGTCTGCGCCCGCTGCTACGGCGAAAACATGGCCCACGGCGGCAAGGTGGACGTCGGTGAAGCGGTCGGCATCATCGCGGCTCAGGCCATCGGCGAACCCGGCACGCAGCTGACCATGCGTACCTTCCACACCGGCGGTATCGCCGGCGCGGACGACATCACCCAGGGTCTTCCCCGCGTTGAGGAACTCTTCGAAGCACGGAAACCGAAGCGGGATGCCATCCTGTCCGAGATTGCCGGCACGGTCTCCATTCAGGAAACCAAGAAGCGCCGCGAGCTCGTGATCACCTCCGATGAGGATCCCAAGGATACCAAGGCCTATCAGATCACCTACGGTTCCCGCCTCAAGGTTGCCGAAGGCGACCATGTGGAAGCCGGCGATGAACTGACGGAAGGTTCCATCAACCCCCATGACCTGCTCCGGATTCTGGGCGTGAAAGCGGTTCAGGAATACCTGCTGAAGGAAGTCCTCTCCGTTTACCGCCTGCAGGGCGTCGGCGTCAGCGACAAGCACATTGAAATCATTATCCGCCAGATGCTCCGCAAGGTCCGCGTGGAGGACTGCGGGGATACGGATCTGCTCACCGGTTCCCTGGTGGACATCTTCCGCTTCGAGGAAGCGAACAAGAAGGCTATTATGGAAGGCGGCACACCGGCCATCGCCAAGCGTATCCTGCTGGGCATTACCAAGGCGTCTCTGGCCACAGAAAGCTTCCTGTCCGCCGCCTCCTTCCAGGAAACGACCCGCGTGCTGACCGAAGCCGCCATCCGCGGCAAGGTGGATCCGCTGATCGGCCTGAAGGAGAACGTCATCCTGGGCAAGCTGATCCCCGCCGGCACCGGCATGAAGCGCTACAAGGATATCGAAATCCGCGATTCCTACAGCTTCTGACTATCCCGTTTTTTACCGGACAGCCTTGTGCTGTCCGGTTTTTTGAAAGGAGAAAACCCATGAACATGGCAATCGGCAGCCTTCCTCACGGAGCGGAAAACAGGATCACGGATGTGCCCGGGGTCCTCGTAGGCCACTGTACGGTGGATGAAGGGAACTGCCATACGGGCGTAACCGTCGTACTGCCCCACAACCGGAATCCCTTTACGGAAAAACTGACTGCCGCCTCCTGCGTTTTCAACGGCTACGGAAAAACCCTGGGACTGGTCCAGGTGGATGAACTGGGCACGCTGGAAACCCCGATCGCACTGACCAATACCCTGAATGTCGGAAAGGTTCACGACGCCATGGTGTCCTGGATGCTGCGGCGATGTGCCGCGGACGGAATCCGGCTGACCTCCGTCAATCCGGTGGTGTGCGAATGCAATGACAGCCGGATCAGCGAGATTGCCCTGCGCCCTGTCGGGGAAAAAGAGGTTTTTGCGGCAATCGATTCCGCCTCAACCGCCTTTGAACAGGGATCGGTGGGCGCCGGCCGCGGAACGCTCTGCTACGGGATGAAAGGCGGCATCGGCTCCTCTTCCCGCCTGATGGAACTGGACGGCAAAACCTACACGATAGGCGTCCTGGTGCAGAGCAATTACGGCGCCTCCGCCGATTTCAGAAAAGCAGCCCTGCCCGGAAACCTGGCGGAATCCGACCGGGGCAGCATCATCCTGGTGGTGGCGACAGACCTGCCGCTGTCCGCCCGGCAGCTGAAACGCGTCCTGCGCCGGACCTCCGTCGGCATGGCCAGGCTCGGCTCCTATATCGGAAACGGCAGCGGGGAAATCGCGGTCGGCTTCACCACAGCCCCCCGAACGGATCAGGGAAGCTTTCAGGTGCAAACCGTTCTGAAAGAAGACATGATGAACCTTCCCTTCCGGGCCGTGGGAGAATGCGCGGAAGAGGCCATTCTGCAGTCCATGTGGAACGCGGATCCGGATACCGCCCTGGACGGCAGCCCCGTCCCGTCGCTCCGGCAGTTTCTGAATTGATTTTTCTCTCTGTTACAGAACAAAGTCCAGCATCCGCAGGACGTCCATCCAGTCGTCTGCCTCATAGCAGACTTCAGCCGGGCCTGTCTGAACCAGGCCCGGATACGCGCTTTTGGCCCGGAAATGGTCTTTGAAAGAGATTTCTACCTTAAAATGGTCCGGCAGGGGGAACATGCAGTCCTTCCCGTTTTTCTGCATCGCGATGCAGGCGGCTTCCCGGATCAGGCGCAGCGCCTTGTCCGGATGGATCGAGATGGATCCCTTCCCCCGGCCTTCGCTGACGGCCACGGTTTCCACGTTCGGCTGGATGGCCTTCATCCATTCGCATAAGCCTTTATCCCCGGTCACCAACCGGACGGGCACGCCGAAATAAGCGGCCGTCAGGCTGTTGATCATCAGCTCCGGCGCGATCATCCCGTTGATTTTGACATAATTGTTTCTGGTGTTCATGGTATGGGACAGCGGATTGGTATCCATGCCCGCGCCGGAATGGTATCCCGTAAAGAATACGCCGTCGTACCCTTCCTCCAGCCCGGCCAGCATGCTCATAATGTCGCATCCCCATCCCCGGAACAAAAGCATGTCCTCGGGCAGCATATCGGGAATCAGGTTGCAGGCGCTGTCGTGGGCGTCCTTGATCAGGATTTCCCGGCAGCCCGCAGCCTGCGCGCCTTCGCAGGCCGCGGCCACCTCCCGGGTCATCTGCTCCTGAAAATACTTGTACCGGGGATGGCCGTTCTGCGTCTCATCCCAGAGCGTAATGCCCGTCGTACCTTCAATATCCGCGGAAATATAAAGTTTCATATGGTCTTTTCCTCCGGAACCATTCTTTTTTCAGTATTTTACCATGTTTCACCGGGAAACAAAAGGGAAAAGAGAAACGGTTTTTCCGGGCGTTTTCCCGAAAAACAGCAAGAATACAAACCGCAAGGGGCTGATTCCTTGACAAGGGGCGGTAAAAATCTTACGATTAATCATAACAGAGATGCCATGGAAAACGTGGCAAGAATTAAAGGAGGTCTTTTTTCATGAAGAAGATTCTTGCGGTGCTTCTGACGCTGGCACTGCTGGCCGCACTGGTTCCCGCCGCCCTGGCGGACAACGGAACCTATACGACCTACTACGCCGGTGAAGTTTCCACCCTGAACTACCTGGTTTCCTCCACGGAGAACGACCAGGTCGTCGGCGCCAACATTGTGGACACCCTGGTGGAATACAACACCTACGGCGAAGTCATCCCCTGCCTGGCGGAGAGCTGGGAAAACAGTGAGGATGGCCTGACCTGGACCTTCCATCTCCGGAAGGGCGTGAAGTGGTATGACTGCTTCGGTGAGGAAAAAGCCGAGCTGACCGCTGCGGACTTCGTGTCCGGCCTGAAATACGTACTGACCCCCGCTTATGAGAGCGCCATCGTCAGCAACGTATTCACCGCCCAGATCGTGAACGCCGAAGCCTACTACAACGGCGAAGTGACCGACTTTGACCAGGTCGGCGTCAAGGCCGCGGATGACTACACGCTGGTTTACACCCTGGCCAATCCCGTTCCCTACTTTGTTTCCATGACCACTTACGGCTCCTTCATGCCCGTGTACGGCCCCCTGGCTGAAGAACTGGGCGCGAGCCTGGGCGTGGACAACCAGAGCATTTACTACAGCGGCGCCTACATCCTGGAGACCTTTGAGCCCCAGAGCGAGCGCCTGTACGTCAAGAACCAGAACTACTGGGATGCGGACAACGTCTTCATCGAAAAGATCGACCAGCTGTACAACGCTGAGAGCGCAACCCTGTCCCCCATCGCCGCCCTGCGCGGGGAAGTGGACTACGCCGCCCTGGACAACGATATCATGGACGACTGGCGCGCCAACCATGCGGAGCTGATCACCCAGAGCCGCAGCAACCTGCAGTACAGCTACTTCTACTGCTTCGACTTCGATCCCCAGTATGAAGAGGAATATGAGCCCGCCAACTGGCTGATCGCCGTCAACAATGCCAACTTCCGCCACTCCATCATGAGCGCGATGGATCGGACTTATGCCCTGACCGCTGAAACCGACACACCCGAAGCCCTGCTGGAAAACACCATCACGCCTCCGGCTTTCGCTTCCGTGAACGGCAAGGATTTCTCCACGCTGCCCGCCTTCGCCAATATCGATCAGTATTTCTACAACCCGGAAAAGGCACTGGAATACAAGGCCAAGGCTGTGGATGAACTGACCGCCGCCGGCGCGAAGTTCCCGATCAAGCTGGTCATGACCTACAAGACCAACGATTCTGACTGGGCCAACCAGGTGCAGCTGCAGAAGAGCCAGCTGGAGAGCGTGCTGGGCACCGATTACATCGACGTGGTTCTGTACGCAGGCCCCGCGGACAACTTCCTGTCCATGACCCGCCGGGCCGGCAAGTACAGCATGCAGCGCTGCAACTGGGGCGCGGACTACGCGGATCCGGAAACCTGGACCGATCCCTTCGAAATCAACATCGACTCCGAAACCGGCAAGTACCAGGGCAACTCCTACAACAAGATGGACAAGATGTACGACACCGATTATGCTGAAACCAAAGCTTTCCTGGACGCCTACTATGCCAAGGTGAAGGAAGCGAAGGCGGAAACCAGCGACATCGAAAAGCGCTACAACCTGTTCGCCGAAGCGGAAGCCATGCTGATCGAAAACGCGATCATCATCCCCTTCCGGAAGTCCACCACCGACTATCAGGTCACGAAGATCGACGTGTACGAAGGCGAATACGCGCCCTTCGGCATCTGCAACCTGAAGTACAAGTTCATGCACCTGCAGGACGAATTCGTCACCGCGGAGCAGAACGAGCAGAGCTACAAAGCCTGGGTTGACAGCATGGAGAAGAAGTAATCGCCACCTGCTTAAGACACACAGGCAGGGGGAGACCCGGTTTTCCGGGCCTCCCCTTCCTTTCTTTTATTCATTACCTCAAAAGGCAGGAGAGATAACGTGCTGAAGTATTTGGCAAAGCGTGTGGCCCGGTCCCTGCTGACCCTGTTCTTTATTCTGACCATCGTCTTCGTGTTAGTCCGCCAGATGCCCATCGAAGGGTATTTCCCGAACTTCGAGAAGATGACGCCGTCCCAGATTGAGAACGGCCTGCACCAGATGGGGCTCGACCAGCCGATGACCGTCCAGCTGGCCAACTTTTACAAAGGGCTGCTTCACGGCGACCTGGGCGTCAGCCGGGTATATAACCGGGGCAAGCCGGTCTGGGATATCCTGAAAACCAAAATCCCCATCTCCATCCAGCTGGGCAGCCTGTCCATTCTGTTTTCCATGCTTGTTGGGCTGCCGATGGGCATCCATATGGCCCAGCGAAAAGGAAAGCTGCCGGACCACCTGGGCACCGCCTTTATCGTGCTGATTCAGGCCGTGCCTGCCGCGGTGTATTATCTGTTCATTCAGCTCTACGGCACTGAGCTGATGCAGATCAAGCTGCGCTTTGACCCCGGGGACTGGCGGAGCTGGATTCTCCCCGTTCTGTCCCTATCCCTGGGCAACATTGCGTACTACGCTATGTGGATCCGCCGGTACATGGTGGACGAAAGCACCAAGGATTATGTCCAGCTGGCCCGGATCAAGGGATGCAACGGGAGCCGCATTATGTTCCGCCATATCTTCCGCAACGCGTTCGTTCCCATGGCCCAGTACCTGCCGACCTCCTTCCTGAACACGGTCATCGGTTCCATCTACATCGAGTCCCTCTGGTCCATCAAGGGCATGGGCGGACTGCTGGTGGACGTGATTCATAAGCAGGATAACAATATGATTCTTGGCATTGTGCTGCTGTTCGCCTGTGTCGGCATCATCGGCCTGATTCTGGGCGACGTGCTGATGGTGCTGTTTGATCCCCGGATCAGCTTCACAAAAAAGGGAGGTGACGGCGCATGAGCCTGATCAAACACCCCCAGGTGGAGCGGCTCGAGGCCCATGTTTCCGAAGCCCTTACCAAAGAACTCGGCGAGAAAAAGCTGTTCTCCGTTGCCCCCTTCAGCGAGGAGCACGCGGAACAGACCGGTTCCAGCGATTATTCCTACTGGCGGTCCACCTTCCGGGCTTTCCGGCGCCACTGGGTCGCCATGGGGCTGCTGGTGCTGCTGCTGGCCATTCTGATTTTCACCTTTATCCAGCCTTACCTTCCCGGCCAGTTTGATCCCAACGCCATTGCCAACGCCGAAAACGGCCTGCCCCTGAAAAACCAGCCGGCGGATTCCGTCCACTGGCTGGGCACCAATTCCATCGGCCAGGACCTATGGGCCCGCGTCTGGGCCGGTACCCGCAATTCCCTGATTATCGGCATCTCCGTCGCGCTGATCGAAGCCGCCATCGGCATCCTGGTGGGCATCCTGTGGGGCTATGTGCGCCAGCTGGACTTCCTGCTGACAGAGCTGTACAACATTCTGGACAATATTCCCACCACCATCGTACTGATCCTGGTCTCGTTCCTGCTCAGGCCGGGCATGAGCACCATCATTTTCGCGCTTTCCATCACCGGATGGATCGGCATGGCCCGTTTTGTCCGGAACCAGGTGCTGATTATCCGGGACCGGGACTACAACGTGGCCAGCCGCACACTGGGAACTTCCACGTGGCGGATCATGACCCGGAATCTGCTGCCGTACCTTGTCAGCGTCATCATGCTGCGGATGGCCCTGTCCATCCCCGGCGCCATCGGCAGCGAGGTATTCATCACCTATATCGGCCTGGGGCTGCCGATTGAGGTCTGCTCCCTGGGCAACCTGATCAACGAGGGTCGGAAGCTGATGATGTCCCCGAATCTGCGGTACCAGCTGATCTATCCCACGATCATTCTGTCCATTGTCACTGTTTCTTTCTATATTATCGGGAACGCTTTCTCCGACGCGGCGGATCCCCGGAACCACCTGTAAGGAGGGATATCATGGGCAAGGTTATTCTTTCCGTTCGAAACCTGCATGTATCCTTCACGCTGCGGGGCCGGGAGCTTCACGCCCTCCGGGGAGTCGACCTGGATGTGGCGGACGGCGAATCCCTGTCGATCGTCGGGGAAAGCGGCAGCGGAAAATCCGTCCTGAACAAAAACTTCATCGGCCTGCTGGACCAGAACGGCCGGATTACCAGCGGGGAAATCCGGTATTACGGTATGGGCGACAAACTGCGCCATTATCCCGGCGCCGGCGTGGACGAAAACGGGGATTATATCGATCTGGCCGCCTTTAAAAAAAATGAGGACTGGCTGAGAATCCGCGGCAGCGAAATCTGCATGATTCCCCAGGACCCCATGACCAGCCTGAATCCTCTGAAGAGTGTCGGATGGCAGATCTCCGAAGCGCTGATGCTGCACCGGGGAATGAAGGGAAAAATGGCCTATGAGGAAACCATCCGCATCCTCGAGGATGTGCGCATTGACAATCCCCGGCGGCGCTATAAGCAATATCCCCATGAGCTGTCCGGCGGCATGCGCCAGCGGGTGGTCATCGCCATCGCCATCGCCTGCAATCCCCGGATCCTGATCTGTGACGAACCCACCACCGCCCTGGATGTGACCGTGCAGGCCCAGGTGCTTCACCTGCTTCGGGAGCTGAAGGAAAAGTACCGCCTAACCATTATTTTCATCACCCACGACCTGGGCGTCGTAGCCAACGTAGCGGACCGGGTGGCGGTCATGTACGCGGGCGATATCGTTGAAATCGGCCTTGTGGATGAGATCTTCTACGATCCCCGTCATCCCTATACCTGGGCACTGCTGAGTTCCCTGCCCCAGCTGGGGCATCGCGGCGAGGAGCTGTATGCCATTCAGGGAACCCCGCCCAACCTGTTCCAGGAGGTAACAGGAGACGCCTTTGCCGCCCGGAATCCCCAGGCCCTGGTCATCGATTCCCTGCAGGCGCCGCCCTTCTTCGACATCACCCCGACCCACCGGGCCAAAACCTGGCTGCTGGATAAGCGGGCGCCGGAGCTGAGCCCGCCGGAAGCCCTCCGGAAAGTGCGGGAGCTTGGAAAAACACCGGAAGGAGGCGAAGCCCATGGAGGATCGTGAAGTCATCCTGTCTGTCAAAGGGCTCTCTGTTTCATTCGGCCATGGGAGAAACCGCTTCCAGGCGGTAAAGAACGCCAACTTTGATATCTATAAAGGCGAAACCTTTGGGATTGTCGGCGAAAGCGGCAGCGGCAAGACCACCATCGGCCGCGCGATTATCCGGGTCTACCCGGCCTCCGCCGGGTCTTCCATCCGTTTTCACGGCGAAGAGATCACCGGCCGGCTTCCGAAAGCCCAGCGAAGGGCGCTGACTAACCGGATACAAATGATCTTTCAGGATCCCATGGCCAGCCTGAACGAGCGGGCGAAAATTGACTATATCGTCTCTGAAGGCCTGCTGGACCGCGGCATTCCCCACGGGGAAATCCGGGAACGCGTGGACCAGGCTATGCGGGACGTGGGACTGCTGCCGGAGTTTGCCTCCCGGTTTCCCCACGAGTTCTCCGGCGGCCAGCGCCAGCGTATCGGAATCGCCCGGGCGCTGGTCATGAATCCCGAATTCATCATCGCGGACGAACCCATTTCCGCCCTGGACGTCTCCATCCGGGCCCAGGTGCTGAACCTGATGAGCCGCCTGCAGAAGGAGCATGGCCTGACCTATCTGTTTATCAGCCATGACCTGAGCGTGATGCGGTTCATCTGTGACCGGATTGCCGTCATCCATAAGGGGACCATTGTGGAAATGGCCGAGACGGAAACCCTGTTCGCCCACCCGCTTCACCCGTATACCCGGGCGCTGCTCTCCGCGATTCCCCAGCCCAACCCGGAAGCGGAGAAAAACAAAAAGCTGGAGGTCTATGACCCCACCCAGCACCATTATGAGATCCATGTTCCCGGATGGAATGAAGTGGAAGAAGGCCACTGGCTCCGCGCCAACCAGGAGGAACTGGAAGCCGCCCGGGAAAAGCTGAACCAGCTCTGATCTGCTCTATGAAAACGAACGATGGCGCATACCCCATTGAATAACCCGCAACCGTCAAAGCCGGTGCTGTACATCGCAGCACCGGCTTTTTCTTATTCTTTATGATTCCCTCATTCATTTCTTCCGCTATTCCCGGATCCCAGCTCCTGAAAAAGCTCAATCTCCTCCCCCAGCGGCCCGAAGCAGAAAGCCATCCGTGCATGGAATTCAGGTTCGGATCGGATCACGATATCATTCGGTTCAATAAACACTTCATATCCGGCCGCCTTCACCTTCGCAGCAAGGCCATCCACATCATCCGCGGAAAAAGCAACGTGGCGGATGGCCCCTTTGCTTTTGATCCCCGCGCCGTTACAGAAGATCTCCAGCAGGCCTCCGCCGGAATTGAGCATGATGCCTTCCGGCCATTCCCGAACGATCGAAAACCCGAGGATATTCAGGTAGAAATCCCTGGCCCGCTCAAATTCCTCTTTGGTTCCGCACTTCATGGAAATATGGTGGATTCCATTGATCTTCATCTCTGCTACTCTGCCTTCCCTTGTCGGTCAGATTTCCTGCGGCGGCTCCG